>SAMEA3663299__coassemble_76_pt1 | contig 61934 bp, 58 predicted proteins | sample SAMEA3663299__metabat2_low_PE_032 | metagenome-assembled genome bin SAMEA3663299 (sample SAMEA3663299) | pig gut metagenome | biome: pig gut; feature: pig-associated habitat; material: faeces | place: China | collected 2013
CCGAACGAAGTTCGGGGCAATAACCGCCTAAATGCGGTTATTGAGGACACATTAAATAATAAAAATATATTTGGCTATGAAACACTTCCGCTTTTTCGTTGAATATATAAGTGAATGCATTCATATCGGAGAGGAGTGAACCGATGACTCACAGCGAGTACCGTCTGTTATTGAAAACGGACAGGACCAAGGCTCAGCAGGCGCTGTTCAATGAGTATCTGAATTACGTTTATGCAATAGCTTACAATCGCCTTCATAGCTGCGGAAGCAGAGAAGACATTGGCGACTGTGTTCTGGACGTATTCATGGACGTTTTCTCCTCTTATGACGAAAAATGTGATTTTTCAGGCGATGTAAAGGGCTTTATCGGCACTGTCGCTTTCAGAAAGGCTGCTAATTACTATCGTAAGCTGTGCAGAAACGGTGTCGGAGTTCCTTTGGACGAATACGCAGAAGCTATACCTTCTGACGAAAATATAGCTGTATCAACCGAGAACAGTGAACTCAGAACGATACTGCTCGACCTGATAGAAAGCCTCGGAAAGCCTGACTCCACAATAATTCTTGAAAAATACTTCTACGGAAGCAGTACCCTTGACATTGCAAAAATAGTTCATTTATCGCCAATAACAGTTAGAGTCCGCAGCAGCAGAGCATTGAAAAACCTGAGAAAACTGCTTGCGGACAAGGATATCACGATATGAATGGAGGTCAGTATGAAAAGGCTTGATCTGAAAATACTCAAAAACGCCGACAGACAGACGGTTGAACGGCTTGCTGAGTTGTGTCCGTCGGCAGGTGAAAAAGAGCGAAAAAAACTGTGGCGACGGCTTGAAAGCCGCTGCAAAGACAACAGCTACGCATATTATGTGCAGGGAGTTGATACCTACAAGCGTTCCGCTGTTCATCGTTTTGGTATGGTGGCTATGTGTGCGGCGATCATTCTTATTATCACAGGCGGCATATTTGGTCTGAAAAGGCTCAATGCTCCGAATATTTCAGTCTTTCCGTCCGTTGAGATAACAACTACCGCGGTAACTGAAACGACTTCAAATGATAAAACAGATGCACAGACTGAGCTCGTCCTGAAAATGCTTAACAGCATTGACTATTACGACAAGGTCTCAGGAACGCTTGTTGAAAAAGGAAACGGCAACAGCTTCAACGATGTCGGGTTTGAAGTTGACCTGACGACTGCACGCTCCTACAGCCATATCAGGCAGTGCTGGTCAGACTCTCACGAATCAGTTATAAACGGCAATATTTCCAGCGCTGAACTCATCAAAGATGAAAATGAGACCTATGATTTCATCAGGTACAGCGACGGAAACAGCGTATATACCTACAATCTGTCATCAAAGAAAAAAGAATACATTTCTCCTGCGGTCAAGCGTACAGAGTCTGAGAAGATACCAGATGATGAGCGCCGTGAGGGGAGTAGCAAAAACTTATGGTGGAAATGGCGAACAGATCCGCTGAACTGCGAATACGCTTCACACAGTCTGTTTCCGCAGCTGATAGTCAGTATCTCACTGGAAGATCAGGATACATGGCAGATAGACGGCAGTCAGACTTATATCGGAAGAGAATGTACAGCCGTAAGCGGTAAGGACGGCAGCTTCACTGCGCTCATTGACACACAGACAGGCGTGCTCCTGAAATACGTGGCGACCGACAGCAATGGCGAGATCTGCGACTATATCTGCGTTCAGAGCATTGCATTCGACGATGAAGCGGACGATGTTCGCGAGTTCGATTTTACGGAAAGTGAGGCTGATTAAATGAAAAGGATAGCTTCATTCGCAATTGCAGTTATCACGCTTCTATCTGCTGTATCTTGCAGCTCTGCCAGTGAAAAAAGCAACAGTACATCAAATAAAGCGGCAAATGTAATAACTGATAAGTCCAGTATTTTTAAGAGGTCAGAGCTTCCGTTCCCCGATAAGCTGAACATCATAACAGATATACTATATGATGAAAAATCGGGAACGGTCTGCATTATCGGACAGGACGAAAACGGTGAAACGTTATGCTGCTCGACTGACAGCAGTTTTTCAATGTACAAATACGCTGACCTTGGCATACAGAGCGGAAATGAGAGCAGTGCAGTATATTTATTGGCTGACGGAATACTCTATGCTCTCTGCACACAAATTAAATATGCGGACGGTGATTTTACCGACACTGAATACACATATAAGCTGAACACTTACGATGACGGTTTCAATTTGGTATCGTCTGCAAATATTGAGAACGTGGAACAATACTTTAATGAAAACGGTTCTGGACAGGCTATAAGTCTGCATATGGCTAAGGACAATGGTTTTGTTGCTGAAATATGTCCGCAGTATGTGACTATTGCCCCTGACGGCAGGATGACAGGTGAAGCACTTCGTGAAAAGGACGATGAGTTTGGTATCGTTGATATGATAGAGAATACGGGGAAATACTCATATTATTATAACGATAATACAGCCTTTTACGGCGTAAAGTCCGATAAGAGCAGGGAAAAGCTCATTGACTTTGCAAATTCCGGACTTAGCGAGGTAAGGTGCATCGCTCCGTTAGCTGATGAAGAATTTGTCTGCACTATGGGCGGCAAGCTGTACAGGCTATCCGAGAGGGATAACGCTGAATTGGCAGATGTCAAAGAAATAACACTGGCTGTTGCTCTCAATATCGACAGCATACAACCAATGATAGCAGATTTCAACTCAGGCAGCAATCTTTACAGGGTAAATGTCATAAACTATTCCGATGGACACGAGCACACTATTGAAGGTTTTGAAAGTGCTGCCCACGATCTTGAAATGGATATAATTTCAGGAAATGCTCCTGATATGGTCTGGCTCGATACAAATGAGACGGAAAAACTGGCTTCAAAGGGCGAATTTACGGACTTATATGAGCTTATGGATAGCGACACAAGATTTACAAGGGATGCTTTTCTGCCGAATTATCTGGAAGCCGCTGAGACTGACGGCCATCTTTATTCTATAACTCCCACATTCATGATAAGGACTATGGCTGCAAAGTCGAAATTTGTTGATAAGGAGAACTGGACCTTTGATGGATTCAAGGCGGCTTATGAGTCACGTCCTGACAGTATGGAGTTGTTTGAAACAGCCAATAACAGGAACGCAGTTTTCGACAGGCTTTCAAACTCCGGAGCTGACTTCATTGACCTGACTACACATACCTGTTCATTTGATTCGCAGGAGTTTATTGATATGCTTGAATTTGCAGGACAGTTCCCGGGTGTGGGCGAATATACATGGGAACAGTGCTCATGCAGAAATGATACGGCTCTGCTGAGTGATATGTACTTTTCCTCGTTCAGGGATATAAATGTGCAGAAGCAGTCAGTATTTGGCGAGGCTATAACATTTGTAGGTGCTCCGTCCGCTGACGGAAAAGGCTCTGTCATGCTGCCGTCAAATCAGTTTGCAATTATGGATACTTCAGATAATAAGGAAGGTGCGTGGGAGTTTATCAAGCTGTTTCTTGCTGATGAATGCTACAATGGGAATCCGGATGGTATACCTGTTACCGAAAACGGATTAAAAAAGGTTATGGAATCCGCTCTTGAACCGCCATTTTATTACGATGAGCTGAACGGCAATAAAAAGGTATATATGGACGAAACAGGTATGGATTCATATTCATATGAGCAGATAAAGATAACTCCTATGACTGATGATGAGCAGAAGAGATATGAGCAGTTTGTCCGCAGCGTCCGAAGGATATCCTCGGGAAATACAGAGCTCGCTATTAGCTCTATAATCTCCGAGGAAACGGAATACTATTTTGCAGGAGAACATTCTGCCAAGCAATGCGCTGAGATGATACAGAATCGTGTATCTATACTGCTTAGCGAGCAATCGTAAATGATAAAACAGCGGTACTCGTCTGAGCACCGCTGTTTTTAGTCCTATTCGGTTTACTTTACTACGATAAGAATATGCTACGCCTCTTTCCAAAGACTTTTAGTCCAAATTTTGCCCCTATGGGGTGCTCTCAGTAAAAAAGTAAGGCTTACTTTTTCGTATCAGGAGAGCACCCCATAGGGGCAAAATTTAAATTGAAAGTTTTAGGGGAGGAGTTTGAGGAGGGACCCTTTTTCAAAAGGGTCCTCCTCAACAGATATCCATAATACTTCCGTATAGGTATAACACATATGCTGTGAGGTCTTTTATCAGATAAGGGCGTGTTCGAAGTAAAAAACTCTTGACAAATACCCCGAGGGGGTATATAATAGTATCAAAGAGATACCCCGTGGGGGGTATGCAAAGGAGGGCTATCCGTGAACGACAAGAAATGCTGCTGCACCTCCGAGCAGGACTCGGCAGCAGCTTGCTGCGAACGCAAAAAGAAACGCGGCGAAGAGGAATTCAAATCGCTGATGAACAGGCTGAAAAGGATAGAGGGACAAGTCCGCGGAGTTGAAAAAATGCTTGAAAACGACGCATACTGCCCTGATATACTGACGCAGGTATCGGCTATAAACAGCGCACTGAACAGCTTCAACAAGGAGCTTCTCGCCTCGCATATGAAAAGCTGTGTAATAAATGATATCCGTGCGGGGAAAGATGAAGCTATAGACGAGCTTGTGGCAACATTGCAGAAGATAATGAAATAGAAAGGAGCGTCAATGGAGCAGTATAACGTGACAGGAATGAGCTGTGCCGCTTGCAGTTCAAGGGTCGAGAAGGCAGTTTCGGCAGTTTCGGGAGTAACAAGCTGTTCGGTGAGCCTTCTCACAAATACAATGGGAGTTGAGGGCACTGCATCAGAGGCGGACATAATCCGTGCCGTGGAAAATGCAGGCTACGGAGCTTCAAAAAAGGGAGCATCAGCTAAATCGGCGGGAGCTGACGATGATATGCTCAAAGACACCGAAACGCCAAAGCTGAGAAAACGGCTGATAAAGTCGGTGATAGTTCTCTTGATGCTGATGTACTTCTCAATGGGACACATAATGTGGGGCTTCCCTGCACCTGCGGCGTTTGATAATCACGTATTTCTCGGCGTATTCGAGATGCTTCTCGCTATCGTCATAATGATGATAAACGCGAAATTCTTCACCAACGGCTTCAGAGCCCTGTTCAGCGGACACCCTAATATGGACACTCTCGTTGCGCTGGGTTCAAGCGCGTCATTCGGCTACTCGCTTGCAGAGCTGTTCATAATGATACTTGCACAGGGCAGAGGCGAGCACGATGTCGTGATGAAGTACGGAATGAACCTGTATTTTGAGTCCGCGGCGATGATACCCACGCTCATCACAGTAGGCAAGATGCTTGAAGCAATGTCAAAGGGGCGGACTACCGACGCGCTGAAAGGTCTGATGAAGCTCGCTCCGAAAACGGCTGTCCTCTACCGTGACGGCGAGGAGCATGAGGTCGGCATAGAAGAGGTCAAGGAAGGCGATATTTTCGCAGTCAAGGCTGGCGCGAGCATTCCCGTGGACGGAGTTGTGGTGTACGGCTCATCATCTGTAGACGAGTCGGCTCTCACGGGCGAGAGCATACCTGTCGACAAGGAGGAAGGCTCTGCCGTATCAGCGGCGACTATAAGCAAATCGGGCTATATCCGCTGCCGTGCAACAAGAGTCGGCGAGGATACCACGCTCTCGCAGATAATCAGGACAGTTTCCGACGCAGCAGCCACAAAAGCTCCTATCGCGCGCATAGCCGATAAGGTGTCGGGGATATTTGTTCCCGCAGTCATGGCGATAGCGCTGCTGACGCTCATCGGCTGGCTTATCGTCGGCAAGGACATCGGCTTTTCATTTGCAAGAGCCATATCGGTGCTGGTCATAAGCTGTCCCTGCGCGCTCGGACTTGCTACGCCCGTAGCGATAATGGTCGGGAGCGGCGTTGGAGCTAAAAACGGCATTCTCTACAAAACCGCTGCTTCACTTGAAGCAGTCGGCAGAGCAAACATAGTCGCGCTCGACAAAACGGGCACAATAACCGAGGGCAAGCCCGCCGTCACCGACATGATACCCTTCGGCATCACCGAAAACGAGCTTCTCGCCTATGCCGCGGCTCTCGAGGCAAAAAGCGAGCATCCGCTTGCAAAAGCAGTCACGGACAAAAGCGCGGGCATGACCATTCCCGAAGCTGACGAGTTCAGAGTGCTGGCGGGAAACGGACTTTCGGCTGTGCTCGGAGGCGAGGTTCTCGATGGCGGAAGCTGTAAGTATATCTCGCAGAAGTACAACATTCCCGCGGACTTCACCGCAAAAGCCGCCGAACTTTCCGACGAGGGAAAAACGCCTCTGCTGTTTGCGAAGGGCGGCAGATTCATCGGTATCATCGCCGTTGCCGACACGATAAAAAGCGACTCGGCAGCTGCAATAAAAGAGCTCAAAGGCATGGGCATAAACGTATTCATGCTCACGGGCGACAACGAGCGCACGGCAAATGCGATAGGCAGACAGGCAGGCGTCGGCGAGGTCATCGCGGGAGTCCTTCCCGACGGCAAATCGAAAAAAATATCGGAGCTGAAAACGCATGGCAAGGTCATCATGGTCGGCGACGGCATAAACGACGCTCCCGCGCTGACTGCGGCTGACACAGGCATCGCGATAGGCGCAGGCGCAGACGTGGCGATAGACGCTGCCGACATAGTTATCATGAAAAACAGGCTGACGGACGTTTCCGCAGCGATACGTCTCAGCCGAGCGACCATAAGGAATATCCGCGAAAACCTGTTCTGGGCGTTCATCTACAACGCCGTATGCATACCGCTCGCGATAGGACTGTACGGCATCGAGATGAAGCCTGCATACGGTGCTGCGGCAATGGCGATGTCGAGCTTCTGCGTGTGCATGAACGCTCTCAGGCTGAACTTAGTGAAGATACATGACGCAGGTCATGATAAAAAAATAAGGACAAAAACAATAAAAACGGAGGAAAAAGCTATGACAAGGACAGTAAAAATCGAAGGCATGATGTGCGTACACTGCGAGGCAAGAGTGAAGAAAACGCTCGAGGCTATCGACGGTATCGAAAGCGCCGCTCCCGACCACACCGCAGATACGGCAGTTATCACGCTCAGCAAGGACGTCCCCGAGAGTGTCATCAGGGCAGCCATTGAAGCTCAGGACTACACCTTTGTCGGGATAGAATAAACAGAAAAGCCTTGTCCTCGGAGAATGAGGGCAAGGCTTTTTTTCACGCACATCGCGCCGCGGCGGATACGCTGCACAGATAAGAGGGAGCCTCATCAGCGAAGGCTCCCTCCTTGTCATTTATTCTTCAGCGAGTCGGCAACAAGCCTCTCTGCATCCTCGGGAGGCATAGGCTTGCCCCAGATGAAGCCCTGTATGTAGTCACAGCCGATACTGCGCAGGGTCTCAATCTGCTCCTGCTCCTCAACGCCCTCGGACACGACCTCGAAGCCCATGATATGTCCCATTGAGATTATCGCGGCGACATACTGCTCCGACAATTCGCTGAGGTTGAGCGTGTCGATGAAGGACTTGTCGACCTTCAGGACGTCCGCAGGGAAGGTATTGAGGTAGCTCAGCGAGGAATAGCCCGTGCCGAAGTCGTCGATAGCTATCCTTATGCCCATGTCGTGTATCTCCCCGATACAGCGCAGAGCCTTTTCTGCCGAATCTATCATTATTGATTCCGTTATCTCGATTTCGAGATTCTCGGCGGGTATGCCGCTCTCCCCGAGGATATCGCGCACCTTCAGAAGGAAGTCGTTCTTCATCAGGTGTCGGACGGAAACGTTCACGCTGAGCCTGATATCCGAGCCTGTATTTCTGATAAGCCCGCCTATGAACAAAGCCGCCTTCCTGAACACTGTTCCGTCGACCTTGTCCACGAGCCCGACCTTCTCCGCGACGGGTATGAACTCCGCGGGCGAGATGATGTTCCCGTCGGTGTCCCTCATACGCGCGAGAGCCTCGAAGCCGCAAAGCCTGTGCTCCATGTCATACTGCGGCTGAAGGAGGTAATACACTGTATCGTTCTTGAGAGCGGCTCTCAGCTTGCGCTCGACCTCGTGTTCGCGCTCAGCCCTCAGCAGCTCGGGAGCGAAACGCATGATATGGCTGCTGCTGTTGAGACGCTTCAGCTCGAGCATTGCCTCGTCCGCATATGAGAAGAGCTTGCTGTGGGACTGCGCGTCATCGGGATACACGGCATAGCCGAAGCTCGCCGTGAAGTAGAAGTCGCAGTCATTGACGGTGAGCCGCGTCTCGATCGAAGCCGAATACATCCTTATCGTATTGACTATATCCTCATCTGATTCTGCGCCGCGTATGACGAGTGCGAACTCGTCACCGCCGAGGCGCGCGATATAGTCACGCGTCCCCGTGAGCATGGAATCCGCGATAGCCTTCCAGCGCGCGGATATCTTCGTCAGGACGGCATTTCCCGCCTCAAAGCCCATTATGTCGTTGACGCACTTGAAGCCGTTGATATCAATGGAGACCACAACGAAACGCTCCTCCTGCCTGATGAGCCCCTGTATTAGCTCATCGCACGCAAAGCAGTTGGGTATGCCCGTGAGGCGGTCGGTATAGCTTATGCGCCTGAGATTTTCGAGCATCCTGTAGCTTGAGAGCTTGGAGGAGATGAAAAAAGTCGTCAGCTCGAGGGTCTCTTTGATGCGCATGGTGTTGGTGACGTCGAAGTTCGTCGCCCAAATGAAGCCGAGTATCTCGTTATCGAAGCGGAGCGGGAAGATTACGAGGCTGTTCACGCCTGCCGCCATGAGGTTATCATACCACATGGGATTGACGGCGCGTATGTACTCCATATCCTTTATATCCTTGGCGATGATGCAGTCGTTGTCGGCTATCGTATCGAGCCACGAGGAGGTTATCTCACTGAACTCCTCGAACTCCGACACGCGTCTGACTTTGCAGTTCTCTTCAAAGCTCGAAGCGAGTATCGAGGGAGCGGCTGTCTCCTGGTCTATCGTGAGTATGGTACAGACGTCTGCCCTGCAAATATGGCGGATATCCTTGATGACCTCGTTTATAGTCTGCCTGAAATCCTCTGCGCTGTGGAGCTTGATATAGGTCTTGATGACGTCCTCGGAGGCAGTGCCCGACTGTCCCGAGCTTGCGCTTATCTCCTCGGGACGGCTCGGCTGTGCGGTATAGGCGCAGTAGCAGATATCGCCGTCCTCGCGGTCTATCGGGAGGGCATATATATCGAACCACAGGTTGAGGTCGTTCATATGCACGTATGTATGTATGGGCAGCTTCTTGACTGCGGCGCGGTAGCACAGCTCCTCAAAACCGATATCCTTCGGGAGATACTCGTCATACAGCGAATTCGGGACGAATCTGCGCGAAGCACGGAATATCTCGGGTATGCCAGGCATATCGGGCATCTCGGGGAAAACGGGGTGTTCTATCGGCTCGAGATACTTCGCATTTCCCGCGACGATGCGTATCTCGTCATATCCGCCGTAGGCAGTCCTGCGGACTGACAGCACGCAGGTCGGCGCGCTGAAGCTGTCAACGAGTTCCTGAAAAGTCATAGCGGCTCCTTTCCACAGCCGTGCAAGCTGTTGATAGTGTATTTTCAGCTCCGTTCGGAGCGATATTGTCACTGCTTTATTATATCATATTATTTTGTTGATTTCAATACTTTTTAGAGAAAAAACGAGTAAAAACTATAAATCAAGAATAAAAAAACGCTCGGAAGCAGAAAAATCCCGCAGACATTGCTGAATATCTGCGGGATATCATCATGAATATTCTATTATCACATCGCGCTCGATATTAACGCCGTTCACCGTGAATCTGTGTCTGCCGTTCCTTATGCAGATGTTCTCGTCGGGAGCAAGTGTATCCTTGCCGAGCGCCGACCTGACGGATATATTCGTATCGGTATCGGCTATCGTGATGCGCGTATCCCCGCTCCTGCCGCCGAGTGCGAGCGCCTCCTGTCCGACCGCCTCTACCTTGATGTGCGAGTCGGTGAAGTCGATATCGGTATGCCCGTTCAGAGCGCCGAAGCAGGTCGATTTGTCGGCGAGCACGTTCATCACTATGCTCACCTGCTCCGTCGATATCGACGCCGAGGAGCCGTTGAGAGTACCTATCGCCGTCAGATACTTGCCGTGTGTGCTGAAGTTGACCGAGCTCTTCTCCACGGAGATGCACGCATCGTTCTCTACCGAGCCGATGAAGACTCCCGAGCTTGCCGAGAACTCCGCCTCGATATGGCAGGTCGTTATCGTTAGGTCGACCTCCCCCTCTATAGAGCCGATACCCACGCAGGTCTCGGTGTCCGCGCTGAGGTTGAACTCGCCGCGCGTGATGTGGATAGCTCCGCCGAGTCCCGAGCCTATGCCTATGCTGCTCTTGCCGCGGCAGCTTATGTTGACGGGTCCGTCCTGCTCGAAGACTATCTCGCCGTGGCGCGCGTTATGCGGAGCGCCTATGCCGTAGGACTCGGCAGCGTTGAGCTCGATGCTCAGCGCTCCGTCACCCTCGATGACGAGCTTTGAGGACTCAGGCACGAGTATGCCCGACTCGAACAGCTTGTTCGTGCCCAACAGCGCGAGCGTGACGATGGTATTCTCGCCGAGCTCTATCGCAGGACGTCCCCTCACGTTGGAGAAGTACACGTCCTCGAGGGTGACGCGCCCCCTGTATTCGGGCTCTATGCGGACGTGTATATCGGTCTTCATCTGCGGAGTTCCGATAATTGAGATGTCCTTGTATACCATTTCGTCGCAGCCGATGACGATGTCGGTGACGCCGTCCTTGACCAGCTTCGCGAGCGATACGCGGTTGGTCTTGCCCGCGTTGTAGATGTGCTTGGTATTGCCGTCGGTGCGCTCCTGATGATACTGACGTATCTCGCTACGGCACTTCTCGTCTATCTGAGTGATTATATCCGCGGAGGGTCTCGCCGTATAGAAGCCCTGTATCAGGTCTGCGCCGAGGTGTATCACAGTGCGGAGCTCCTCCGCCGTCTCGACGCCCTCAGCGAGCGCCTTGATGCCGTTATCGTGGCAGAAGTCGATTATCTCGCGGACGAAATGCTGCTTCTGCGGATACTCGTGGATATCGCTGAGCAGCGAGCGGTCTATCTTGACGAAGTCGGGCATATAGCGCAGCAGGTTGCTGACGTTGGAATATCCCGTGCCGTAGTCGTCGACCGCGATATTGATATGCATTCTCCCGAAGTAATCCTTGAGGCGCTCGAGCTCGGAATCCTTGAGCTCCGCCTCCTCGGTGAGCTCGACCACGACCCTCTCCGCGTGGGAGGCAAGAAAGCTGTCCAGCTCGGATATCGCAGCCTCGCCGACGCTGACGCCGGGGATACTGTTGATGAAAACTCTTGCTCCGCCGAAGCTCGCCTCGTTATCGTCGATGAAGTGGAGGACGTTGAGGAAGGTAGCGCGCTCGACATCGGAGAGGCGCTCCTGCATAGCGGCGTACTTGATGATAGACAGCGGCGATATCTTCGTCTCGGTGCGCGAGCGCATGAGCGCCTCATACGCATAGACGCTGCCGTCCACAGCGCTGACTATCGGCTGGAAATGGTATTCGAGCAGGTTCTCGTCAAGTATGCGCGAAACGAGCTTATACTGCGTTTTCTCGTCGTTTCCGAGGCTCTCGAAGGCGTGGCTCGAAACATCGAATTTGCTGCTGCGGAAGCGCTCGAGCTGCTCCTGAAGCTGCTGCACGAGGAGGTTGCACCTGAGCGACTCGAAGCCGCGGCACACCGAGCCTATCCAGCGGCGGTAGAGGTCGTCGTAGCTGCACAGCTTGTCGCCGTAGCTGACAGCCGCATAGCCGTAGCACTCCTTATCGAAGAATACGGGCGTGAAGAAATAGGCAGTCGGACGTTCGCGCTCCTCATAGAGCTCGGGGAGCATCTCCGACGTGTCGAATCTCTCGTCAGTGCCCGCGATATTGTTTCTGCGTGCGCTGCAATAGCGTATCGCGTGTATCATTTTTTTCGGATAGCCGTTATGTCTGCTGTGGACATTCGGGCTGACGTTCTTCATATCGCTCGACAGGCAGAGGTGGAATTCCTCAGCGCCCTGTATCTGATATACATAGGAATAGACCGCATCGAGGTAATCCTGAAGCGAGGACTGCGTGATGAGGCTCTCCTCCATAGTATTGAAGACGGAATCGTAGCGCTCCTCGGAGATATCCGTCCCCCATTCGCCGCGCTTTATCTCAAATGTGGGCATATTGCCGCAGGTACAGCCGCAGCTCGCGCCGATGAGGAGCTCGGGTCTGAGCTTGAAGGACTCGGGTATCCTGCCCTCCATTCGGTCAATGAGGAAGTTGAACGCGTACTCGCCGAACTCCTCGGCGGGTATGAGCGCAGAGGTTATCGGGCGCGGGCTTGTCTGACCCTCAAAGTTCGAATCGAAGCCTACAACGGCGATATCCTCGGGCACGCGTATGCCGCGCTCGGTGAACGCCTTGCACAGACCTATCGCCATCTGGTCGTTTGCACAGGCGACCGCATCGGGAAGCCCGCCCTCCGACTCGATAAGCTCCTCGGCGCATATCTCGCCGCTCTGATACCAGAAATCGCCGTAGAATATGCGCTCCTCGGATACGGGCAGTCCTGCCCTCTCCATTGCGTCGCGGTAGCCCTGAAGGCGCTCCTTGGAGTGCTTATGCCACTTCTTGCCCGAGAGGTAGGCGATATCACTGCACCCGTGTACCTCGATGAGGTGGGTCACGAGCTCAAACATCGCGGTATAGCAGTCGGTGCATATGCTCGGGAAGAGGTCGCTCTCCTTTTCTATTACGACAATGGGCTTGTCGAAGATGTCCTTGAGGTGGAGCTCGAGCTTTTCAGCCGCATTCTCGGTCTGTATGCTGTCCTTGAGTATAACTGCTCCGTCGAACTTGTCGGGAGCCATGAGGGAGAAGATGTTCGACTCTCCCCACTCGCGCTCCTGCGTATCCTGATACTTGCGGTACATCGAGAAAACGCAGACGTCATATCCGCCCGCGAAGGCGTTCTTGAGGAAGCCGCTGATAAAACGGCTCTGATAGGATTCGTCGGACTGTCCCGCGAAAAGCGCGATACGCTTTCTTTTTTTCATTATGAACATCACTTCCTTTGTAGGGAGTTCGCATTGATATTTCACAGAGCGGAATACGCTCACAATTAATCACTTTACATTATATCATAAACCTTCACGGATTTCAAGTAAAAAAATATAAACAGCCGCAGTCATTTCCGCTGAATATTTCCGTGCTGATTTGTGCTGTTTGACAGCTATGACTCTCCCCGTAATATCGGGGCGTATGCTTCATGCGGAGCGTGCCGTGGTCACAATGCCGAAAAAGCTCAGACAGTTTTGGTGATGATGTACAAGCGCGGTCAAACTGCACAATAAGCAGACTGAAATTTTGTTGATATATTTGGGATAAATAGCGCTATTTATTGTTTCAATACGATAAAAAATATGCTATAATGTATATATACTTTCAGACTGCGTGACAAGCACAGTCCGCAATAAAAGCATCGGATATGCTTCTGAACAAGCCCTACAACACCATCAAGGAGGAATCAATGATGAAAAAGCACAACGCATGGAAAAGAACAGCAGGAGCCGCACTATCGCTCGCTATCGCAGGAGGTATGCTCTCTGCGGGAGGCGCTGTCTCCGCATTCGCGGAGGAGGAGTCCGAACCCGCCGTCATTGCCTCCGAGCAGGTCTTCTCAAAGTACATCACAATGCTGAAAATACGCCTTGCAAACGGATTTTCGAGCTACAGCGAGAAGGACAAGGTCGTTTACGGAGCCTTCAACAGTCCGCAGTACGACTATAACTCGTTCAGCGCTATGTGGTATCTCCCCTACTCCGACATCACCGCCGATAATGCGGGCTATGCCATCACTGACCTCGACGGCGACGGCTGGGACGAGCTCGTTCTCGGAAAAATAGAAGAGGACGGCACGTGCGAGATATACGACATCTACACTCGCTACGAGGGCAGCGCATGGCACATCGCAGCTGCGAGCGAGCGCGACCACTTCTATGTCACCAACCGCAACACCATAGTTGAGGAGGGCTCGGACAGCGCATTCTGCTCCACAAGGGTGTTCTACGACATCTCCAAGTGGCAGCTCACAGTCATAGACGCATACAAGAGCGAGAACGGCAAGAACTACAAAATGACGGACTATACCGCCGACGAGGAGTCGGGATTCGGTTACACCTTCACATGGAAGGAGTCCGAGGAAAAGAGCGAGGATTTCTCATACCAGCCTATACAGTTCAAGCCGATTTCCGAATTCAAGGACGCGGAGCCAGTACTGCTGAAGGCAAATATCATAGGCTACGGTCATGGAGAGATAGCAGGTACAGATGACGGCACAAAGCCTGAATTCGCCCCCGAGCGCCCCATGCAGTCCGCCGTATATAATATGCCGAAGGGCACTGTCATCAACCTCTCGGCGAAGGCTGACGATGGCAGCAAATTCATGTTCTGGATGGACGAGGAAACAAACGAGGTATACTCGGAGCAGCCCGACATCATCGTCACGCTCGGCGAGCCCCTCTCGCTCGAGGCTGTATTCGACCTCGACATCGAAAGGGTACCGATAAGAGCGAACACCTATGGCGGCGGACGCATTGCGGGTACCGATGACGGCAGCGAGCCCGAGATAGACCCGGATTTTCCCTACCAGTCTATTGTCCTTAGCGTATATAAGGGCTATTCAGCGTCATTCCTCGCAGAGCCTGAGGACGGCTGGGAGTTCGTGAAGTGGCACGATAAGAACTCCCATACCACATATTCGACCGATAAGCTGATATCTGTCGAACCGACCGAGCCGTTCGACCTCGTCGCCGTATTCAAAGCCAAGGACGACGACTCCGACGCAGAAAACATCACCTCCGATTTCGACCTCGCAGACTGGGCAGAAAAGGACTACGAGGACAAGACGAACACCAACATCAGAGCTGAAATAAGCGAGGAGACCGAGGAAGGGTACACAATAGTCATCAGCGACGAAGAACTCAACACCCTCGATACATATTCTATTGACCCGAAAACAGGTACAGGCACCAACTCCGCAGGCGAGGCGATAAACCTCCCGCAGACAGGTATGTCAGGCGCACACCGCGCTGTTGCGGCAGCGGCAGCCCTTCTGATGCTCGCAGGCGCAGGTCTCGTCATCAGAAACAGGAAGGACGAGGAATAATATCGTTGAAATAACCAAAAACAGCTCCACGATTTAAGCAAAACGCCAATTTTTCTCCTGCCTTGAACCCCGTGTTCCAAGGCAAGGATATTATTTATAGGAAAGCTGAAGGATGTGAACGCTTTCCATGCAGAACTCAAAGGAGGTCATAACAATGGAAGAAATAAACAAAAACGTGGATACAGAGCTTGATATAGACGCTCTTGACGAAGTTTCGGGCGGAGTCAACATCATCGACGAGGTGAAAAATCTGATAAACAACAGGATAACTCCCGAAGAAACCAACGCCTACTGCAAGCACTGCGGACAGAAGGTCAGCTTCGTCCGCAACGAGAGAAAAATGGGCGCAAACGTGAGCATATTCGTGTGCAGAAACCACAACTGCATCGTTTTCGGCAGAGAGCGCGACAATTTGCAGGTGGAGTGGAAGAAATAGATAAAGGAGGAATAAGCATGGCTGAAAAAACATTATCTCCCGAGCAGAAGCAGGAGCTCATCGAAAAGCTGAAGGCTTCAGCCAAGTCCATGAGCACGCTCGCAAATGAAGACCGTGAGCTCTCCCTCGACGAGCTTGACGCCGTTTCGGGCGGTACGAACGTAGATGATGAATTAAACAGATTCTTTGAGGGCTGTCAGGACTTTACGGACTTTTGCGCATATTTGAGCCAGATAGTAAAAACAGGCATATGTCCCGAGTGCAAGGCACAGATAGGTGTTCCGCCCGTGCCCGTTGAAAAGGTAGCCGAACACCTTATCACTCACCAAAAGTGAAAAGCGGCACACCTCCATATTACATAATACATGATGATAACTGAAATATCCGGTCTTGACGAGACCGAATCTACCGAGCTTAAAGAATACATCGCGAACCGCTTCTCGGGAGCTAAAGTTCCCGAGGGCGGCGATGTCGATTTTCTGAGAGGCTGGCGCGGACTTGCCTCCCTCGCCGAGGACATCGGTGCGGCGGAGGTCATAAACCAAAAGCTCTGCCCGAAGCTGCCCGTGAGCTTCAACGCACCCGAGGGCGTCCGCCTCGAAATATTCGCCTCATTCGCGGGCGGGATACCAATAATCTATGCCGACGACCCGCGCGACTTCGAGAGCCTCGTGACCAATATCGTCTACAAGGGCACTCGTCCCGCAAATATCGAAAAAACGGGAGCCTCGTTCGTCTCGGGCAGGACGGCGCGGTTCATTATACTTTCAGCAAAGCCCTACAGCAACGTCCCCGCAGAAGAGCTCGGGCTAAGCACCGAAGCATGGGCGGAGAAGTCGATGCTGATACGCCGCAGTCACGAGTGTACGCACTTCTACACCAAGCAGACCTACGGCATTTCAAACAATATCCTGCACGATGAGCTCATGGCAGACTTCATCGGGCTTTACGACTCATTCGGCTTTTATAAAGCTGAGTGGTTTTTGCGCTTTATGGGCATTATCAGCGGCAGCGGAAGCAGGCTCGCAGTCTATACCGCCGACCTCTCCCCGAGAGTGAGCGCGGCTGTCGCGGAGCTTGCAGAGCAGGCTACATACGGACTCGAAAAATGGTCGCAGAGCGAGGGCTTCAAGGAGCTCACGAACGCTCAGCGTATTGATAGAATGTGCCGTGCGGGCATCGCAGGCATGACAACACTATAACACGGAGGAATACACAATGACAGTAACACTCAACAGAAACGGCGAAGAGCTCACCGTGGCTATCGAAGGCAGACTTGACACCCTCACCTCCCCCGAGCTTGAGGAGAAGCTCGAGCCTGAGCTCGAGGAAACAGACAAGCTCGTACTCGACCTCAGCGCGCTTGAATACATCTCGAGCGCGGGACTTCGCGTGCTGCTCTCTGCGGCAAAGGCTATGGACGACCACGGAGAAATGGTGGTCACGAACGTCAGACCCGAGGTCATGGACGTATTTGAAGTTACAGGCTTCACCGACTTTCTCAACATCGAGTGAAACGGAGTGATAGACAATGGCTGACGAGAAAAAAAGCATATTCAGGCAAAAATCGCTTGAACGCATATCCTCGCCCGAGCAGCTCACGGACTACCTGAAGGTCACGAATCCGGGCATATGGGCACTGCTCGCGGCAGTGATAATACTGCTCGGCGGACTCTTCGTGTGGAGCATGGTCGGGAACCTCGAAACAGTCGCGGGCGGAGTAGCCGTCGTCGAGGACGGGCAAGCGCAGGTCATGCTGACTGACATCTCCTACAACAGCGATATAGCGTCAGGTATGCCTGTGCGCATAGGCAGCGACGAGTACATCATCTCTTCCGTCGAGAAGGACGAATACGGCAGGTCTGTAGCCCTCGTCCCCATCGACAAGGCTGACGGCAAATACGACGTCAGTATAGTTACCGAGAGCATTCATCCCATCACATTCCTGTTCAACTGACGAGGCATGATATGAGTAACAGTAAAGTCAAGATAAAGCAGCCCGTTGTCAAGGGAGCGGCGAAGGTGCCCGTGATAATGCAGCTTGAAGCCCTCGAATGCGGAGCTGCGAGCCTTGCGATGATAATGGCATACTACAGCAAGTGGGTGCCGCTCGAGCAGGTGCGCGCCGACTGCGGAGTCTCGCGCGACGGCTCGAATGCGAAGAACATCTGCAAGGCTGCCAAGGCATACGGCTTCAAGGTGCAGGCGTTCAGCCGCACTCCCGAGACCATACGCGAAAAGGGCAAATTCCCGTGCATAATACACTGGAACTTCAACCATTTCGTCGTGCTCGACGGCTTCAAGGGCAAATACGCCTGTATCAACGACCCCGCGAGGGGCTTTGTCAAGGTCAGCCCCGAGGAGTTCGACAAGTCCTTCACGGGCATAACTATCAACATCTCTCCCGACGAGGACTTTGTCCCGAGCGGCAGACGCAAGAGCACGCTCGACTTCGCAAGGAAGCGTCTCATCGGTGCGGGAGCGGCTGTGGCGTTCGTAATGCTCACCACTGTAATAACCTCGCTGTTTGGCATTATCAACCCGATAATGTCCAAAATATTTATGGACAGACTTCTCACGGGACAGAACCGCGACTGGCTGACGCCGTTCATCGTCTTCATGTCGGCACTGGCGGCGATACAGATAATCGTCGCATGGGCGCAGACGATATACAGCCTGAAGATAAACGGAAAAATGGCGGTCATCGGCAGCACGTCGTATATGTGGAAGGTGCTGCATATGCCCATGGAGTTCTTCTCGCAGCGAATGGCAGGCGATATACAGTCGCGTGAAGTCACGAATGCGAGCATAGCAGGCACGCTCGTCAACACCTTCGCTCCCCTGCTGCTGAACACGATAATGATGATATTCTACCTCGTGCTGATGCTGAAGCACAGCCTTGTGCTGACCGCGATAGGCATAAGCACGATAGTCATCAACATCTTCATGTCGCGCATCATCTCGGAGAAGCGCATCAATATCACCCGCGTCATGCAGCGCGACAGCGCAAAGCTCGCTGCTACGACCGTTGCAGGCATCGAGATGATAGAGACGATAAAGGCGAGCGGTGCGGAGAGCGGCTTCTTCCAGAAGTGGTCGGGCTATCAGGCGTCCGTCAATTCACAGGAGGTCAAGTCCGCGAAGATGAACAGCTACCTCGGCATTATCCCCGCATTTCTGGCTCAGGCGGCGAACTACGCCGTGATGATAGTCGGCGTATGGTTCATCATGAACGGCAGGTTCACGCTCGGCGGTCTCCAGATGTTTCAGGGCTTCCTCGGAGCATTCATGGCTCCCGCGATGACACTCATCAGTGCGGGACAGACGATACAGGAGATGCGCACTCAGATGGAGCGCGTCGAGGACGTCATGCAGTATCCCTCCGACCCCAACGCGGCAGAAAATCCCCAGACAGCTGAGGGGCTGAAAAAGCTGCGCGGCGAGGTCGAGCTGAAAAGCATCAGCTTCGGCTATTCCAAGCTCGCAGAGCCGCTGATAAACGACTTCACCATGACGATAAAGCCGGGCGGAAGGGTCGCCTTTGTAGGCACCTCGGGCTGCGGCAAATCCACGCTCTCGAAGCTCATATCGGGGCTGTACGAGCCGTGGAGCGGTGAGATACTCTTCGACGGCAAGCCCCGCTCAGAGCACGACCGCTCGGTCATGACGGGCTCTGTTGCGGTCGTGGACCAGGATATCACGCTGTTTGAGGGCACTATCGCCGACAACATCAAGATGTGGGACGAGTCCATAAAGGACTTCGAGATGATACTTGCCGCACGCGACGCACAGCTCCACGAGGACATAATGGCGCGTCAGGGCGGCTATAATTCCAAGCTCACCTCGGGCGGACGCGACCTCTCGGGAGGTCAGCGCCAGAGGCTCGAGATAGCGCGTGTGCTCGCGCAGGACCCCTCGATAATCATACTTGACGAGGCGACCTCCGCCCTCGACGCCAAGACGGAATACGAGGTCGTCAAGTCGATAAAGGACAGGGGCATAACCTGCATCGTCATCGCGCACAGGCTCTCTACCATACGCGACTGCGACGAGATAATCGTACTCGACCGCGGCACAGTGGTCGAGCGCGGCACTCACGAGGAGCTCATGGCACTCGGCGGAGCGTACACAGAGCTCGTCACCAACGAATAAAGGAGGGAGAAGGCTTTGGGTTGGTTTGAAAAACAGATAAAGCAGAGAAACGACCTCGACCAGCAGCTGTTTGAAGAGTCCTTCTTCCGTGTTGCGGGCGTAGTGCTCGGAGAGAGGACAGCTTCAAAGATAAGCGACGACCGCATTATAACCAAGCAGGCTATCGACGACCTGCTGAAATACTACCATTTCAAGCCCGTCGAGATACCGCGCAGCATCAAGGAGCACGAGGAGCAGCTCAACTTCTGCCTGCGTCCTCACGGCATAATGAGGCGTCAGATAGTGCTCGGGGAGAACTGGTGGAAAGACGCGTACGGTCCGATACTCGCCTACGCGAAGGAAAGCGGCGACCCTGTCGCGCTGCTCCCCGCAAAACTCAGCGGCTACTGTTATCTTGACAGGAGCAGCGGAAAAAAGGTAAGGCTGACAAAGAAGACCGCGGAGCTATTCCAGAGCGAGGCGTACTGCTTCTACAGACCGTTCCCGCAGAAAAAGCTCGGGATACCCGACCTGCTGATATACATGAAAAACTGCCTCACGATGAGCGATTCCGTCGTGATAGTGCTGTCCGCACTCGCTGCGACGGGCATAGGTATGCTCATGCCGAGGCTGACAAAGGCGCTGACAGGTCCAGTCATATCGAGCGGCAGCATGAGGATACTCATCGGTGTCGCGATATGCATGATATGCACGGCGATATCGACACAGCTCATCAACTCGATAAGCTCGATGCTGAACACACGGCTCCAGACCAAGACGAGCCTCGGCGTACAGTCCGCGATGATGATGAGGGTGATGAGCCTTCCCGCCAACTTTTTCAGGCAGTACAGCGCGGGCGAGCTGACGAGCCGCTCACAGTCGGTGAGCAGCCTGTGTACGCTCATACTCGGTATGTTCGTCGGGACGGGACTTACGTCGCTGACCTCACTGCTGTACATCACGCAGATATTCAGCTTCGCCCCCGCACTCGTTATACCGTCACTGCTGATAATACTGACAACGGTAGTCTTCAGCATCGCATCGTCGGCAGTACAGATACGCATAAGCAAGAAGGAAATGGAGCACGCCGCCAAGGAATCAGGCATATCCTACGCGATGATAAGCGGAGTGCAGAAGATAAAGCTCGCGGGTGCGGAAAAGCGCTTCTTCTCGCGGTGGCTGAACCTCTACTCCGAGGGCGCGGAGCTCATCTACGCTCCCCCGCTCTTCATCAAGGTAAACGCAGTCATCACAACGGCGATAGGGCTGATATCCAACATCGTGCTGTACTATCTCGCGGTGAGGAGCAGTATCGACCAGTCGAACTACTTCGCATTCACAGCCGCATACGGCGCAGTAATGGGAGCGTTCAGCTCGCTCGCGGGCATAGCGCTCTCGGTCGGCAGGATACGTCCTATCCTCGAAATGGCTGAGCCCTTCCTCAAGACGGAGCCCGAGGCGGCGGACAACAAGGAGATAGTCACCAAGCTGAGCGGCGGCATAGAGCTCAACAACGTGTATTTCCGCTATAGCGAGAGCTCGCCCTACATCGTGAACAATATGTCGCTGAAGATAAAGGCGGGTGAATACGTAGCCATTGTCGGCAAGACGGGCTGCGGCAAGAGCACGCTCATGAGGCTTCTGCTCGGCTTCGAGAAGCCCGAGAAGGGCGCCGTTTACTACGACGGCAAGGACCTCAGCAGCCTCGACCTCTGCTCGCTCAGACGCAACATCGGCTCTGTCATACAGAGCGGAGGACTGTTTCAGGGCGACATTTTCTCGAATATAGTCATCTCAGCCCCGCACCTCACGCTCGACGACGCGTGGGAAGCAGCTGAGATAGCGGGCATAGCCGACGACATCCGCGCGATGCCGATGGGTATGCAGACGATAATATCCGAGGGTCAGGGCGGCATATCGGGAGGTCAGAAGCAGCGCCTGATGATAGCGCGTGCGGTAGCTCCCAAGCCGAAGATACTGATGTTTGACGAGGCGACGAGCGCTCTCGACAACAAGACGCAGAGGCAGGTCAGCGAGGCACTCGACAAGATGGGCTGTACGAGGATAGTGATAGCTCACAGGCTCTCGACGATACGCCACTGCGACCGCATACTCGTGCTCGACGGCGGCGAGGTCATAGAGGAGGGCAGCTACGAGCAGCTCATCGGAAAGGGCGGCTATTTTGCCGAGCTCGTGAAGCGTCAGAGGCTCGATACATAAGGGCACAGCACTCCTTGGCATGATAAAAACGGAAGTATGAACGAAACGGAATGCTTTTTGAGGGATAAAATATGGATTTACAAAAACAGAATAGCCCGAAACGGCACATGAGCATAATATGACTGATGATAGTCCTGCTTATCGCGGCATTTGCCGCAAGCATCATTATCAGCGGTATCATGTTCAGCAGAGCGACGCGGGAAAACCGAGAAAAATAATCTGTAAGACAGCCAAGCTTGTCGCTGGACAAGTGGACGGCTACCGCACTGCCGCTTCGCAGAGCATACCTGTCGAGGACGGAATGCAGATAACCTTCCACGCCATGAGCCTGCCGACCGCGTAAAAGAACATCAAAAAAAGCGCCTCTCAGGCTCAATGCTTGAGAGGCGCTATTCGTTTTTTCATATTTTAAGCGTTAACGATTTTCTTCTCGGACTTCACTTATACCTCCTGAATTATAATTACTCAAAGAAGTGATACGCTCCTCAGGCATTAAGGATAAGAATTATGCCAGCAACAAGTCCCAACACCGCCGATGCAGCCATTATTACTATCATGTACAACGGAACGGACTGTTTATCCTTTCGTTTTTTCTCATTAAAACCGACATAATAATAAGTCCTGCAATTACAATGATATTGATAACAACTTTAACGACAGCAGGAATAGGCGGACTCATATCAATAGAAAAAAAGACCATTGCAGCAAGATATACGATCAGCTCAACTATACTGAACCTGTCAAGTTTCATAATAATACCTCCCCAAAACAAGCGGGCGTTGTCAGCCAGGCGTTCTTATTCTTCCTACTGTAAATGATAAAGAACAGAACTGCAAGTGATGCGGAAATCAGCGAGAATGCCTGCCCGTGCGGCAGACCGAACCGCTCCCTCGGAGTATCACGCAGGAATCCGCGAAAATCTAAGAAAAGTATAACACGGAGGAAGATATTTGTCAATAAAGATGTCATATGTTTTACTCTAAAAGGTTAATATTGATACTAATTATACAACGCGAAGACTTTTGCCATATACTTCTTTTATACAAGATGTACGTACTTATTCTGCTTTCCGACAGCCGCGCAGAGCCCTGCGGCTTCTGTTTATCGGCATACTCGCGGACTGCTGAAAATAAAACGTTCCTGCAAATAAAATTGCTCCCGTTTTATCCTTTATCATTGACGGAACTGCCATAATATGATAAAATAAATATATATTTAAACGAATCGGGTGATGTAATGGCGGATAACTACATTTACAGCGGTACAAAAAAGCTCCGCTGCGGCTATACTACGGGAACTTGTGCTGCTGCGGCTGCCAAGGCTGCCGCTGAGGCACTGCTCACAGGCAGGGAAACAGCTTTTGCCGAGATACTTACTCCCAAGGGGGTAAGGCTGAAGATACCGACAGTTATCACCGCCATCGGAGCCGATCACTCGGAAGCCTATGTCGTGAAGGACAGCGGCGACGACCCCGACATTACCAACGGAGCCGAGATACACGCAATAGTATCACTTGCCGAAAAAGGCATCGAGATACAAGGAGGCAAGGGCGTCGGCACGGTAACAAAGGCGGGGCTTGATCAGCCTGTCGGTGCGGCTGCGATAAACACTGTCCCGCGGCAGATAATAGCTCAGGCGGTGAAGGATACAGCCGAGCTTCATGAGTATCACGGAGGCTTCCGCGTAGTCATCTCCGTCCCCGCAGGCGAGGAGCTCGCAAAAAAGACCTTCAATCCGCGGATAGGCATAGTCGGCGGTATTTCGATAATCGGGACGACAGGGATAGTTGAGCCGATGAGCGATTCCGCCCTTATCGGGACTATCCGCACAGAGGCAAATATACGTAAAGCCGAGGGCAGGAAGGTCCTGCTGCTGACGGTCGGAAATTACAGTGAACGCTTTATCGCCGAAAACCTTCCGCAGCTCAACGAACAGTGTGTAATGTGCAGCAACTTCATCGGCGACGCGATTGATATCGGAGTGACGCTCGGGTTTGAGGATATCCTCATATACGGACATATCGGAAAAATGGTCAAGCTCGGCTCGGGTATAATGAATACTCATTCATCTTACGCAGACGGCAGAATGGAAACTCTCATCGCCTGCGGAGTTCTTGCGGGAGTTGAAAACGCAGTCCTGTGCAGCCTGAACGAGTGTGTATCTACTGATGCGGCGCTTGATATCCTCAATGAGAAAGGCTCGATGCAGGCTGTGCTCGAAGTCCTGACCAAGCGTATCCACAGCTATTTGCAGGCGAGAGCGAAGGGCTCGGCGAGAGTCGGAGCGGTCATTTTCTCATACAAGAACGACCTGCTTCTGAAGACCGAATACGCGGACGAAATACTGAAAAAAGCTCTGGAGGGATAGAATGGTACATTTTGTAGGGGCAGGCAGCGGAGCGGCTGACCTCATAACTCTGAGAGGAAAGACCCTCATTGAAGCTGCCGATGTCATCATATATGCGGGCTCGCTTGTGAATCCCGAGCTTCTCGGATATGCACGTTCGGATTGCGAGATACATAACAGCGCAGCGATGACGCTCGACGAGGTCATAGATGTCATGGAAATGGCAGAAAACAGCGGCAGAACGACTGTGAGGCTGCATACGGGCGACCCCTGTGTTTTCGGAGCGATACGCGAACAGATGGACAGGCTTGACAAGCTCGGCATCGAATACGATGTGTGTCCGGGAGTGAGCTCCTTCTGCGGAGCTGCCGCTGCTCTGAAAGCGGAATACACCCTGCCCGACGTATCACAGACTGTCATTCTCACCCGTATGGCGGGGCGAACCCCCGTCCCCGAAAAAGAGAGCATCGAGAGCCTTGCCGCACATCATGCTACTATGGTCATATTTCTCAGTGCGGGTATGCTCGGGGAGCTCTCGGAGCGCCTTATCAGCGGCGGTTACAGTGCTGACACTCCGGCGGCAATAGTTTACAAGGCAACGTGGTCGGACGAAAAGGTGTGCCGCTGTACGGTCGGCACTCTTGCTGAAACCGCGAAAAATAACGGCATAGCAAAGACTGCGCTCATCACGGTGGGAGATTTTCTCGGCGATATTCGGTCGCTTTCAAGGCTTTACTCCGCAGACTTTGAGACAGGCTACAGAAAGGCGACAAAATGAAAGCTGCTATCATTTCACTGACCGAAAAAGGCAGAGAGCTCTCAGCAGAGGTCGCGCTGAACGCAAAGGCTTTCAGCTCCGAACGCTTCTGCTTTCAGAAGCATTCGGACTCCGGCTCACGTTGCTTCATAAGCCTCGCCGGACTTGTTTCCGATATTTTTGACGAGTACGACGCGCTGATTTTTGTATGCGCCTGCGGGATAGCTGTGCGGGCTGCTGCTCCTCACCTGAAATCGAAAACGAGCGACCCTGCTGTGATAGTCATCGACGACTGCGGGAGGTTTGTTATCCCGATTCTTTCGGGACACATCGGCGGAGCGAATGCGCTCGCAGAGCACATTGCCGCAGCTATCGGCGCTCAGGCGGTCGTGACAACAGCGACTGACATCGGCGGACATTTTTCTCCCGACAGCTTTGCTGCTGCAAACGAACTGATAATTACAGATATGGACGCCGCAAAGGCAGTCGCGGCAGCTGTACTCGACGGCGAAAAAGTCGGGTTCGTCAGCGAGCACGAATACGTTGACCTCCCTGACGATGTGTCCGAGGACAACGACTGCCGCACAGGATTATACGTCGGGACGCGCGATATCAAGCCATTTCCTGTAACTCTTCGGCTTCTCCCGAAAAATATAGTTATAGGTATCGGCTGCAAGCGCGGCACGGACTGTCAGTCGATAGAAAATGCGGTCTCGTATGCACTCGGGAACGCGGGAACAGACCTTGAACGCGTGTGTGCCGTCGCAACGATAGACCTGAAATCGGACGAAGAAGGGCTTCTTGGATTCTGCGAAAAGCACGGCTTGAAGCTGTACACATACACGCCTGATGAGCTTTCGGACACTGAGGGCGATTTCACTGCTTCAGACTTTGTCAAAAGCGTCACGGGAGTTGACAATGTCTGCGAGAGAAGTGCCGTAAAATGCAGCGGCGGAAGACTCGTCCTCACAAAAAAAGCTGCTGACGGAGTAACCGTTGCGGCAGCGGAAAAGCCGCTGTTGCTTGATTTTGAAAGGAAGCAAATATAATGCTATATGTAGTCGGGATAGGGGCAGGCAGCCGCGAAGGAATGACGATAGCCGCTCAGAACACAATTGAACGCAGCGAACTGATAGTCGGGTACACGAAATATGTCGAGCTTGTAAAAAGGATCTTTCCACATAAGGAGTATGCCGCGACGGGTATGACGCAGGAGCGCGAACGCGTCGAATATGCGCTTAACGCAGCTTCTGACAAAAACGTATCGCTCGTTTGCAGCGGAGACCCTCAGCTTTACGGTATGGCAGGACTTGCCTATGAGCTGTCGGAAAAATACCCCGAAACGGAAATAGAGGTCGTCGCAGGAGTAACAGCAGCTTTCAGCGGCGGAGCCGTGCTTGGCTCTCCCCTCACCCATGACTTTGCAGTGATAAGCCTTTCCGATCTGCTCACTCCTGCCGATAAGATAAGGAAAAGACTTGAATGTGCAGCTGAATGCGATATGGTGATAGTCCTGTACAATCCGTCCTCAAAAAAGCGTGCCGATCATCTGCAAAAAGCCTGTGACATCATACTTGAACACCGCTCCGCCGAGACGGTCTGCGGATATGTCAGGAACATCGGACGCGACGGTCAGGAGAGCCGTATCCTCACTCTTGCGGAGCTCCGCGATACGCCTGTCGATATGTTCACGACCGTCTACATCGGTAACTCGGAAACGAAGATAACAGGCGGCAAAATGGTCACTCCGAGGGGATACAGAGATGTTTAAGCTGCTTATTTTCGGAGGCACTACCGAGGGGCGAAGGCTCGCTGAATACTGCGCTGAAAACGGGCTCGATGCCGATGTTTCGGTCGCGACTGAGTACGGAGCCTCGCTCCTGCCCGAGGGTATCAGCGTGCTCTGCGGGAGGCTCGGCGCCGAGCAGATGACGGAGCTTATCCGAGGCGGATATTCGGCTGTCATCGACGCCACACATCCCTATGCGGTTGAAGCGACAAAGAATATCCGCGATGCGTGTACTAACGCGGACACCAAATATCTCAGGCTGAAAAGAACGAGCTCAGAGACCGTCGGTAAAACAGTGTCGGACATGGCAGAGCTTGTTGATGAACTCAATCGGAGCGATGATGCTGTACTCAGCACTCTCGGCAGCAAATCCCTCGGGGCGCTGACGAAAGTCAGAGATTTTGCAGACAGACTGTGGATAAGAGTTCTCCCGTCCGATGAAATAACGGAGCTCTGCCGCACGCTTGGTTATGATATGTCGAAGGTCATACAGGACAAGGGACCTTTCACCGCAGAACAGAATGCTGCACATCTGAAAAAAAGCAAGGCGACTATACTTATAACAAAGGAATGCGGTGAAACAGGCGGATATCTCGAGAAGGTCAAAGCTGCGCGAGCTTGCGGAGCCGAGCTCATCACTCTCGTCAGACCGTCAGAAGACGGCTTCAGCTTTGATGAAATACTTGAAATAATTGAAAAGGAACGGAGAAAATGAAGGTCTATATCGTCGGAACAGGCATGAACGGCAGAAATACGCTCACGAAGGAGGCTGAAAAAGCCATTGACGAGGCGGAGCTGCTGATAGGTGCGGAGCGTATGCTTCTGCCCTTCCAAAGTATGGGAAAAGAACTGTTCACAAGCTATATACCACAGGATATAGCTGATAAACTCGGCTCATGCAGCTATGGGACCGCGGCAGTTCTGATGTCGGGAGACTGCGGCTTTTTCAGCGGAGCGAGGAAGCTGCTCCCTCTGCTCGGTGCACACGATGTGCGCGTAATATCGGGCATTTCCTCGGTTTCTTACTTTTGCAGCAGACTCGGCATCACATATGAGGATATGAAGTTTGTCAGCCTTCACGGGAAAAAATCGAATATCGCGGTGAATGTCAGACTGAATGAACGCTGCTTTTTTCTGCTCGGCGGAGACGTGACTGCTGCTGATGTCTGCCGCGCGCTTTGCAGCTTCGGGCTGTCCGACGTGACCGTACACATCGGCGCTGAGCTCGGCTACGATACCGAAGCCATCACAAGCGGAAAAGCCCGTGAATTCGTTGATTCGGCGCCTGTCGGGCTCGCTGTGATGATAACCGAAAACACAAGCGCATTAAAGCACATACCGTCAGCGATGAGCGATGACAGCTTTCACCGCGGGAACGTACCTATGACAAAGGCAGAAGTGCGCTGTATAGCCGTTTCAAGGCTTGGTATACATACCGATTCCGTAGTATGGGACGTCGGCTGCGGAACGGGCTCATTATCTGTCGAGGCGGCTTTCCGCTGCCCTGACGGTACTGTTTCCGCGTTTGACAAAAACCCTGAAGCAGTCGGACTCACCGCTGAAAATGCGCGTTTGCACGGCTGCGACAACATCATCGTCAGGGAGGGAAGCTGCCCCGAGGTCCTCGAGGATGCGGCTGCTCCCGATGCAGTTTTTATCGGCGGGAGCAGCGGTGAGCTGAACAGGATATTCGACGCTATATACGCCAAAAATCCTGCTGCGGACATCGTCGTAACAGCCGTGTCGCTCGAAACTCTGAATGATGCAGTAAGCAGCTTTGAGCGGTTCGGAGCAGCCGCTGAGATATCTCAGATATCCGTCGCGCGCACAAAAAAGCTCGGTACGCACACTATGCTGCAAGCTCAGAATCCTGTTTTCATTATCAGCGGGAGGCTCTCATGAGACGTATACTTATCGGCGGGACTCACAGCGGCTGCGGGAAAACAACAGTGACCCTCGCAGTTCTTTCCGCACTGAAAAGGCGCGGCTTAAACGTTGCTGCATTCAAGTGCGGTCCCGACTACATTGACCCCATGTTCCACAGAAAGGCGATAGGCGTCGCCTCACACAATCTTGACAGCTTTTTCTGCGATGATGATACACTGCTGAGCTTGCTCGGCGAGTACGGCAGCGTTGCTGATATCGCTGTCATCGAGGGAGTCATGGGCTTCTATGACGGCGGTCGCGGAAGTGCGGATTCTGTTTCGGAGATAACTGAAACTCCAGCGGTCATAATTATCGACTGCAAGGGCATGAGCGACTCGATAGGCGCGGTGATGAGCGGATTCCTGCACTATCAAAAGAACAACATCATTGGCTTCTTTTTCAATCGTCTGCCTGAAAAGATGATACCGTTCGTTCAGGAGCTGTGCAGACGGCTCGGGACGAGATACTGCGGCTGTCTGCCCAAAAGCGATATAACGATAGACAGCCGTCACCTCGGACTTGTGACCGCCGACGAGATAGCCGATATACATACAAAGCTCGGCAGACTCGGAGAGCTTGCCGAGAAGTACATCTGCATAGACGAGCTCATCGAGAGCGGCGAGCGCCCTCTTCCCGAGCACAAGCATACAGATATACCGTGCTTTTCAGATGCGCCAATCATAGCGGTCGCAAGGGACAGAGCGTTCTGCTTCATCTATCAGGAGAATATCGACCTGCTTGAAAAAATGGGCTGTCGGATAGAGTATTTCTCGCCGCTCACTGATAAGGCTGTCCCCGAATCTGACGGACTTATCCTGTGCGGAGGCTATCCCGAGTTGTACGCAGAGGAATTGTCCACTAACAAGTCCATGCTTGCTGACATAAAGCGGCGTATCTCAGCAGGTTTGCCGACCATTGCCGAGTGCGGCGGATTCATGTACCTGCACGACGAGCTTGCTGACGGGAACGGCGCTTCGTACCCGATGGCAGGAGTGATAGACGGACGAGCTTTCCCGACCGAAAGGCTGCAAAGATTCGGCTATCTCACGCTGAAAACAGCTTCTGACGCTCTTCTTTGCAACGCAGGCTCGAGCATACGCGCACATGAGTTCCACTACTGGGAAAGCACCAACTGCGGCGAGGATCTCACCGCTGAAAAAGCTGACGGCAGAACGTGGAAATGCTGCCATGCGAACGAAACACTATATGCAGGATTTCCGCATATTTACTTCTATTCTGATGTTAAGGCAGCCGCACGTTTTGTAGAAAAATGCATATATCACGGAGTCAAAAATGGATAGGATAAAAAAGATATCAGCTCCCGAAAGATCCGCATATATCGCGGCAAAGGAGCGGTGGGACAGCATTGCCAAGCCGCTCGGCAGCTTTGGACTGCTCGAGGAAATGGTACAGAAAATAGCCGCTGTTCAGGGAACTTCCGCCGTCGATATCTCCAAGCGGACGGTTGTCGTTATGTGCGGAGACCACGGCGTTGTCCGCGAGGGTGTTACTCAGTGCGGACAGGAGGTCACAGCGGAATGCGCAAGGGCTATCGCGGAGGGGCGCTCAAATATCAACGCTGTTGCGGCTGCCTGCAATGCTGATGTTATCGCGGCAGATGTGGGTATCGCGGCAGATGTCAGGTGCGAAAGGCTGGTAAAGCGAAAGGCAGTTTACGGCACGAAGAATATCGCTGCCGAAGCTGCAATGACTGCCGCTCAGACAAGCCGCGCGATATGTACGGGCATGGACATGGCAGGCGACCTTTGCAGAAGCGGTGTAAAGCTCATAGTTACGGGAGAAATGGGCATAGGGAATACTACCCCGACTGCCGCGATAGCATCAGTGCTGCTCGGGCTTCCGCCTGAGGCTGTCACAGGCAGAGGTGCGGGACTTTCAAGCGACGGACTGCGCAAAAAAACTGCAGCCGTTGAACGTGCTGTTGCAGTAAACAAGCCCGACAAGGACAGACCGCTGGAGCTTCTGCAAAAAATCGGCGGAGCTGAGATAGCAGCGATGACCGGGCTTTTTCTCGGCGGCGCATATTACCACGTACCTGTGGTAATAGACGGCGTTATATCGGCAGCGGCGGCAGCTGTTGCCTGCGCAGTGCAGCCATTGTGCAGAGAGTATATGCTTGCGAGCCATTGCTCTGGCGAGCCTGCCGGCGAGGGACTCCTTGCATACTGCGGACTGAAGGCTCCCATAGATGCAGGTCTGCGGCTTGGCGAAGGCACGGGCGGAGCGCTGCTTCTCCCGCTTCTTGACGCGGCACTTGCGCTTTATAACAATTCTCACAGATTTGATGAAACGAATATAGAAAGGTATGCCGAACTGAAATGACAACTCTTGTAACAGGCGGTTCAAAGTGCGGTAAATCGAGCTTTGCGGAGCGCATACTCGACAGCTTCCGCGGCAGGAAGATATACATAGCGACCATGCAGCCCTTTGGCACCGACGCACTTGAAGCCATTGAACGTCATCGGAAAATGCGCGAGGGAAAAGGCTTTGAGACAGTCGAGAAATATACTGATATAGGCGATATCGAGCTGCCTGACGGCTGTGCCGTTCTGCTTGAATGCATGGGGAATCTCTGCGCGAACGAGATGTTCGCGGGCGAAGGGATCGCCTCGCCGACTGATAAGATAGTCAGCGGTATACGCTCTCTTGCGGACAGCGCTTCCGAGTTAGTCATCGTTACGAATCAGGTCGGCAGCGACGGCGCCGCCTATCCCGAGGGAACCGCCGCATACATCCGTACGCTTGGCGGAATAAACCGACAGATAGCCGAATTTGCCGACAATGTAATCGAGTGTGTCTACGGAATACCGCTCGTGCTGAAAGGAGAAATGCCATGCTGAGGTCACTGTTTTCGGCGTTTCTGATGTACTCGCGGATACCTGCTCCGAAGGTGGAATGGAAGGAGGAGAACCGTCGCTATGCTCTGGGATTCTTCCCCCTTGTCGGAGCCGTTATCGGCGCGCTGCTCATTCTCTGGCGCTTTGCGTGCAATGCGCTTGATACAGGACAATTCCTGTTTGCGGCGGGAGCTGTTTTCATTCCAGTCCTCGTAACGGGAGGGATACATCTTGACGGCTTCTGCGATGTATGCGACGCAAGAGCCTCGTGTGATGACAAAGCAAAACGCCTTGAGATAATGTCCGACCCTCACATCGGCTCGTTCGCAGTGATAAAGCTCTGCCTTTACTTCATCATTCAGACAGCGCTTTTTTCGCAGGTCGATTCTTTGCGGACGACTGCTTTGATATCCGTCGGATACGTGTTATCCCGCGCTCTCAGCGGACTCAGCGCCGTGACGTTCAAAGCTGCAAAGAAAAGCGGCACATTGCAGAGCTTTGTACATCCCGCACACAGGGGCATAACCATTGCAATGGAAGTATTTTTCATTATTGCAAGCGTCTCGGCAATGGCAGCGATACTGCCTGTCCAAGGCGTCACAGCAGGACTTGCCGCGTTGTTCGTCTTCATCTGTCACAGGTTCACATCATACCGCGATTTTGGCGGAGTTACAGGCGACCTGTGCGGCTGGTTCCTGCAAATGTGCGAGATATTCATACTGGCGGCAATAGTTTTTTCAGGGAGGATAATGCAGCTATGGTTATGATAACAGGCGGAGCATATCAGGGCAAAACTGCCTATGCTATGCAGAATTGCGGCATTCATGAAAACGAAATCACAGACGGAAAAAGCTGCACTCCCGAGGACGCACTGAAAGCCCGCTGCATCACGGATTATCACGAATTTGTTCGCCGTCTCGGTGAGGACTGCATCAGCTTTACCGAGGAGCTCTGCCGCCGCAACAGCTCCGCTGTCATAATAATGAACGAGGTAGGCAGCGGCATAATCCCCATGGAAAAAAGCGAGCGCACATGGCGCGAGAACGTCGGACGCTGCGGCTGCATCATCGCCTCACGCTCGGAAAAGGTGATACGCATAGTCTGCGGTATACCGACGTTTATCAAGGGTGAGCAAAAATGAGGATAGTGTTCATTCGTCACGGACTCACCGCAGGAAATCTTGAAAAGCGATACATTGGCTCGACTGATGAGCCGCTCTGCCTCGAGGGTATCGTTCAGCTGAAAAATCTGGCTATACCTCGGAGCGAAACGCTTGTATGCAGTCCCATGAAGCGCTGTACCGAGACTGCCGAAATGCTTTTTCCTCAGCAGAGTATAGTCCTCGAAGGAGCTTTTCGCGAATGCGATTTTGGCGATTTCGAGGGAAAAAACTATATCGAGCTCACGGGAGACCCCGATTATCAGAAGTGGATAGACAGCGGAGGCACACTGCCTTTCCCGAACGGTGAATCCCCGCAGGATTTCCGCGAGCGATGCACTGCCGCATTTGATATGCTCGTCAGCCGATACAGCGATTCGCAGTCGCTCGCGCTTGTCGTTCACGGAGGAACGATAATGTCAATACTTGAAAAATATGCTGTTCCGCACGCGGACTACTATGACTGGCACTGCGACAACGGACGCGGATACATTTGTGATTGGAACAGCTCTGAGCTTCACATTTTGGAGAGAATATGAAACAACTGATACCCGCAATTCCAATAGTCCTTGGCTTCCTTTTTGACTGCATTATCGGCGACCCGTACAATATTCCCCACCCGATAAAGCTCATAGGCAGGCTGATTGCCGCATATGAAAAGGCGGTTCGGAAGCATTTTAAAAACCTGCGGCTTGGCGGTACGCTTCTTGCGCTGTCTGTTATCGCCGTTTCGACGGCTCTGCCGCTCGCCCTGCTGCTCGTATGCTACCGTATACACATTTTGCTCGGCGCGGCGGCTGAGTCAGTGCTCTGCTGCTATATGCTCGCGGCGCGTTGTCTCTGCAAGGAGAGCATGAAGGTGTGCAAAGCCGCCAAAGCAGGAGACACCGAAGAAGCGCGCAAAGCTGTTTCGATGATAGTCGGACGCGATACGGCTGTCCTTGACCGCGACGGGATAATCCGAGCGGCTGTGGAAACGGTAGCCGAGAACACCTCCGACGGCGTAACGGCTCCCCTTTTCTATATGGGACTTGGCGGCGCAGTTGGAGCTTTATTCTACAAATCCGTAAACACAATGGATTCGATGATAGGCTACAGAGACGAGAAATACGCCGATATAGGCAGATTTGCGGCTAAGCTGGACGATGTTCTGAACTACATTCCGTCAAGGCTGACCGCGCTTCTCATGTCTGCGGCTGCTCCTGTAGTCGGACTTGACGGCAGAAACGCTCTCCGCATATGGAGACGAGACCGCAGGAAACACGCCAGCCCCAACTCCGCGCAGACAGAATCCGCGTGTGCGGGAGCGCTGCACGTGAGACTCGCAGGTGACGCATGGTACTTCGGAAAGCTCCACAAAAAGCCGTATATTGGCGATGATGACAGACCTGTTGAAGCTGAGGATATCAGGCGTGCGAACCGACTGATGTATGCTGCATCGGTGCTGATGCTCGTAATCTCAGCCGCCGCAAGGTGTGTGATAATCGGAGGTATTCTATGACGCATGAGCATGGCGGAAACATTTCACAGATTGAAAATATCCTTGATTTTTCGGCGAATATCAATCCTCTCGGAGTGCCTGAGAGCGTGAAGGTCGCTGTCAGGGACAATCTCGGCAGCATTGAAAAATATCCCGACCCGTACTGCGCTGAACTCCGCAGCAGGCTTGCAATACACGAAAAAATGCCTGCTGAGAATATCGTATGCGGCAGCGGAGCAGATGACCTTATATTCCGCATCGTACACGCTCTGAGACCGCGCAGAGCTCTTATATGCGCCCCAACATTCAGCGAATACAGGAAAGCGCTCGAAGAGGTCGGCTGCGAAATACGCGAGCACATACTCACCGAGAGCAGCGGCTTCACAATGACGGACAGCTTCATTGAAGAGCTTGACGAAAACTATGACATCTGCTTTGTTTGCACGCCGAACAATCCCACTGGAAAGCTCATAACGGCAGATATCCTGAAAAAGCTTGCTGACAAGTGCCGCGAAAGGAACACTATACTTGTTTGCGACGAGTGCTTTCTCGGCTTCGTTCAGGACGGCGCAGCTTTCAGTCTGAGGCGTTGCATTAATGAAAGCAGCATTATTCTCAAAGCCTTCACCAAGCTCTATGCAATGGCAGGAATACGGCTTGGATACGTTGTTTGCGGGAGCTCTGCCGCTGCGGAGCGAATTCAAAACAGCGGTCAGTTCTGGAGCGTTTCCGCACTCGCACAAGCAGCAGGTATCGCCGCGCTTGCCGAGGACGACTATGTCCGCCGAACGATTTCACTCATCGCGGCAGAGAGGGAGTTTCTCACGGCGGAGCTGAGCTCACTCGGAGTGGTTATCTGTCCGTCGGCTGCCAACTTTCTGCTTTTCAAGAGTACCGCAGGACTTGCGGAAAAAATGCTTTCGGAGGGTATCCTTATCCGCGATTGCAGCAATTTCAACGGTTTGTCGGACGGATACTACCGTATAGCAGTCCGCACGCACGATGAAAACGTAAGGCTTCTTGACTCACTCGGGAGGTGTATAAATGGCTAAAAGCATAATGCTTCAAGGCACGATGTCGAACGTCGGAAAGAGCTTTCTTACAGCAGCCCTGTGCCGCATTTTCAGACAGGACGGGAACTCTGTTGCGCCGTTCAAATCCCAGAATATGGCGCTTAATTCGTTCATCACCCCCGACGGACTTGAAATAGGCAGGGCGCAGGCTTTACAGGCGGAAGCAGCAGGACTTGAGCCATCAGCACTGATGAACCCCATACTATTGAAGCCGACCACGGACGTTGGCTCGCAGGTCATCGTCAACGGCAAGGCGCGCGGGAATATGCGTGCGGCTGAATATTTCCGCCGCAAAAAGGAGCTTGTCCCCGACATTCTTTCAGCATACGAACAACTTGCGTCAGAGCATGACATCATCGTTATCGAGGGCGCAGGAAGCCCCGTGGAGCTGAATCTCAAAGCTGACGACATCGTTAACATGGGGCTCGCGGAGCTCGTAAAATCGCCCGTTCTGCTTGTCGGAGACATCGACCGCGGGGGCATTTTTGCACAGCTCATCGGGACTCTCAGCCTGCTCGAAAGCAGTGAGCGCGACAAGGTCAAAGGGCTTGTAGTGAACAAGTTCCGCGGCGATATATCGCTGTTTCGAGACGGCATAGAAATACTCGAAAAGCGCTCGCAGAAAATCGTAGCGGGAGTTGTCCCCTGCCTCGACTGCGACCTTGAGGACGAGGACAGCCTTTCCGATAAGCTGACAGCAAGGACTTCACGTTGCATTATCGACATCGCCGTTATACGTCTGCCGAAGATATCGAATTTCACAGATTTTGATGTTTTCTCGCAGTATGACGGAGTTTCGGTGCGGTACGTAACAAGAGAAAGCGAGCTTGGTCAGCCTGATTTGATACTGATTCCTGGCACGAAAAGTACCATTTCAGATATGAAATGGCTCAGAGAAACAGGACTTGCAGAAGCCGTAAAGCGCTGCAATAAGGCCGATATCCCGATATTCGGCATATGCGGCGGCTATCAGATAATGGGCAGTACTATCTCCGACCCTGACTGCTGCGAATGCGGCGGAAGTATCGAGGGACTCGGACTGCTTCCGTGCGGCACTATTTTCGGAGCTGAGAAGCGTCAGACACAAACAAGCGGCAAATTCCGCGATATACAGGGAGCTTTCAGCTTTTTGTCAGGCGCGGGATTCTACGGCTACGAAGTCCACATGGGCGTGACCGAAAACAATGGAGCGGAGCTGACCGACTGCGGAGGCAGCTTCAGCGGGAACGCGGCAGGCTGCTATATACACGGCATTTTTGACAGCGCGGACGTATCGGGCAGGCTCGTCAGGGCACTGTATAAGCGTAAGGGGCTGACCTACAGCGGAAGCGTTGTTGACAGGCGAGAATACAGGGAATCACAGCTCGACCTGCTCGCCGACGGAGTGAGAAAAGCTCTTGACATGGAGCTGATATACCGCATCATTGAGGAGGGCATATGAAGTTGGAATATGTGCTGCCTGCGGACATCGAAAAGCGCAGCTTTGAAATAATCGAGAGCGAGCTTGAAGCGGAAATACCCGAAAGGATAAAGCCCGTAGTCATTCGCGCGATACATACTACTGCCGATTTCGACTACGCGGAAAGCCTCTATTTTTCGGAGGGTATCATTGAAAAGGCACTTGAGACCCTCGACAGCGGAGCCGTCATAGTCACGGATACGAATATGGCAAAGGCGGGCATAAACAAGGCTGCACTTGCACGTCACGGCTGCGAGTGTATGTGCTTCATGGCTGACGCTGACGTCGCGGAGACCGCCAAGCTCAACGGCACAACACGGGCAACAGCTTCGGTGGACAAAGCCGCTGCTCTCGGCAGACCTGTCATGTACGCGGTCGGCAACGCTCCGACCGCACTTGTAAGGCTATGCGAGCACATCACCGCGGGAGACTTCGTTCCCGAATTCGTCATAGGCGCACCTGTAGGCTTTGTGAACGTCGTGCAGTCGAAGGAGATGCTCATAGCATCGGGGATACCGTGTATAGTTGCCCGCGGACGCAAGGGCGGGAGCAATGTAGCGGCAGCGATATGCAACGCATTGCTTTATATGCTTGACGAACAAAAAGGGTATAAAAAGTGAAAGATAATTGTATCTAACGTATATTTTTTTCCGAATACTTGCATTTTTCGGGACATTCTGATATAATTATTCATGTTCATGAACACAATTTAATAAAGCAAGCGGTGCCTCCTACGCCTATACTTCGGCAGGCAGGAGGATAAAAGGGAAGCAGGTGAAGCTCCTGCACGATCTCGTCACTGTAATTGCGGAGCTGTATACGATGATGTCACTGAGCAATCGGGAAGGCTGTATACCGCGATGATGCATAAGTCAGGAAACCTGCCGTTTTGTTGGTACATGACCGAAAGGTCAAGGTCACGAGGTATTGATCGTACTGTTTTTCAGGCTCTCAGCGGAGAGTCTGTTTGCAATGCCTTCTGCCTGCGCGGAGGGTTTTTTTGTTATGCGGTCAAGCCTTTCTCAGAAAGGAAGATCATCATGAAAAAAACAATCGCATTACTTATAGGACTCAGCTGCATCACCGCTGCTTTCACAGCCTGCGGAGACAGCACCTCCGAGAGCTCATCGGAGGCAACAACAGCTCCGACGACATCAGCCTCGCTCGAGGTCATCACAACTGAACCGACCTCCACTGAGGCTGCGGAAGAAGAGGACGAGGAGAACTACGATACAGGCGACGCCTCACTCGACAACGTCCGCAATCAGGACGAGATAGGCGACAACGAGCTGCTCGTGCTCAGCTTCGGAACGAGCTTCAACGACAGCCGCCGCCTGACTATCGGAGCTATCGAGGACTCGCTCGAGAAGGCATTTCCCGACTACTCAGTTCGCCGCGGATTCACAGCTAACATCGTCATCGACCACGTTGAGCGCCGCGACGGCATCCACATCGACGACATCAATGAAGCTCTCGACAGAGCAGTTAAAAACGGCGTAAAGAATCTCGTTGTTCAGCCCACTCACCTGATGAACGGCATTGAGTACGACGAGCTCAGCGGCAAGGTCGCAAGCTACTCCGACGCATTCGACAAGGTAGTTATCGGCGAGCCGCTCCTCACAAGCGACGACGACTTCAAGCGCGTTGAGAACGCTATCGTTGACTGGACTAAGGAGTATGACGACGGCAAGACCGCTGTCTGCTTCATGGGTCACGGCACGGAGCACGCTTCAAATGCGGTATACGCAAAGATGCAGGATATGCTCACAGCGGACGGTCATACGAACTACTTCATCGGCACAGTAGAGGCTGAGCCCTCCCTTGACGACGTTATCGAAAAGGTGAAGGCAGGCGGATACGAGAAGGTAGTTCTCGAGCCTCTCATGGTAGTTGCAGGCGACCACGCAAACAACGACATGGCAGGCGACGACGAGGATTCATGGAAGTCTGCTTTTGCAGCAGAGGGCTTCGAGGTAGAGTGCCTGCTCAGAGGTCTCGGCGAGAACGAAGAGATAAGGAAGATATACGTCGAGCACGCCCAGAAGGCAATCGACTCCTTAAAGTAAGATAAATATATCGGGCAGTTCAGGCTGCCCGATTTTGATATAAGAGGTATAATATGAAAAAGACAATCATCGCACTTTCACTGTTGACCGCAATCGCGCTCGCTTCCTGCGGAGCTGACAGCTCATCGTCCGAACAGAGCACAACTCAGGCTGCGACCACCGCCGCGGCTGCTGAAGCCTCCACGGAAGCTGAAACTTCTGTCACCACAGAGCACGCTACTGCTCCGCAGAACGAGGTCGGCTACGAGGGCATGACCGAGGTAAAGGCTGACGATCTTAACATCGGAAACTACTACATTTCTGTGGATTCGAGCTCGTCCATGTTCAAGATAGCGAACTGCATACTGCACGTCGGAGAGGACGGCATGACCGCCGATATCATCATCGACAGCAAGTCCTACGACGCTCTCTATATGGGTACTGAGGACGAGGCAAAGTCCGCAGCAGAAACTATAAAGTATACCGAAAACACGAGCGGACAGTCCGTGTTCAACGTTCCTGTCGAGGCTCTCGACAAGGAAATACAGTGCGCGGCTCTCAGCGCAAAGAAGCAGGAGTGGTACGGACGCACGCTCGTATTCCGCGCAGATTCGCTCCCCGACACGGCATTCAAGGAGCTGAGATACGCGACAGTTTCCTCTCTCGGTCTCGAGGACGGCGAGTACACTGTTGATGTCAAGCTCGACGGCGGCTCGGGAAAAGCGTCGATAGAGTCCCCGACCACACTCACGATAAAGGGCGGCAAGGCGCTTGCAAAGGTAACATGGAGCAGCGACAAATACGACAAAATGGTCGTACAGGAGCTTGAATTCACGCCGACCGTTACCGACGGTCATTCCGTATTCGAGATACCTGTTATCGGCTTCGACTACAAAATGCCCGTCAGTGCGAACACTACTGCAATGAGCACTCCGCACATGATAGACTACACACTCACTTTCGACTCCACAACGATAAAGAAATGCGAATAAAGCGACTGATACCGCTTGCCGCCGTCGGGCTTCTGCTTGTGACCTCCTGCGGCAGGCAGGAAGAGCGCGCAGAGCTTGATATCATCGGCAGCATGGAGCTTAGATACGCGGAGCAATTCAGCGTTGACTACTGCGAGAACGGCTGCTCGGTGGTGACTATCGGAGACGACCGCTTTCTTGTTGTTCCTGCGGGCACAGAAGTCCCCGCCGATACCACAGGAATGACAGTTATACAGCAGCCTGTTGAGAACATCTACGTTGCGGCGAGCTCCGCTATGGACTTATTTGACGGCATCGGCAGGCTGAACGACGTCACGATGACCTCCACCGCTGCGAACAGCTGGAGTCTGCCGCATATCCATGACGCAGTTGCCTCGGGCGACATAGAATTCATCGGCAAGTACAGTTCGCCCGACTACGAATATCTTCTCACGGAGAACTGCGGACTTGCGGTCGAATCGACGATGATATACCACACCCCCGAGGTCAGGGAGCAGCTCGAATCGCTCGGTATACCCGTTATCGTAGAGCGCTCGAGCTACGAAACTCACCCGCTCGGGCGCATGGAATGGATAAAGCTTTACGGACTGCTGACGGGAGACAGCGCTGCTGCCGAGGCTCTTTTCAGCGAGAAAACGAAGGCGTTCGAGGAGCTAAAAGTTGCGGACATTCCTGAAAGCGAGCGAAAAACCGCAGTCTTCTTCTATATCACGTCGAACGGATACGTGAATATCCGCAAGCCCGCCGACTACGTCTCGAAGATGATAGAGCTCGCAGGCGGACGCTACATTTTCACTGCGGACGCCCTCAGCGTGGACGACAATGCGCTCTCGACGATGAATATTCAGACCGAGACCTTCTACGATATCGCGCGCGACGCCGATATCCTGATATACAACAGCACCATTGACGGCGAGCTCGACAGCATTGAACAGCTTATCGGCAAATGCGGAGTTCTCGCGGACTTCAAAGCCGTGAAGTCGGGCGATGTGTGGTGTACGGGACAGAATATGTTCCAGCAGACCACAGGCGCCGCGGATATGATATACGACCTCAGCGCCGTCCTCACCGACAGCGCTGACGAAACGGAACTGACCTATCTTCACAAGCTCAAATGAGGTGAAAGTATGAGTAAAAACAGGGCTATACGCTGGACGCTATGCTTTGCCGCACTTGCAGTCCTCGCCGCTGCTTTTTTCGTTCTCGAGCTCATCAGCGGGACAACAGACCTCACAGTTTCCGACGTTCTCAAAGCGCTGACTGAAAGCTCCGACAGCGCCGCAAATACAATTGTCAGGGACATACGTCTCCCGCGTGCTTTTGCCGCGGCACTTCTCGGCGGAGCGCTTGCTGTGTCGGGATTTCTGCTGCAAAGCTTCTTCAACAACCCGATAGCAGGACCTTACGTCCTCGGCATCTCCTCGGGAGCGAAGCTGACGGTCGCGCTGGCGATGATGTTCACCATGCAGCACGGCATAATGATGAGCTCAGCCTCGATGATAGCAGCGGCGTTTGCGGGCTCACTGCTCTCAATGGGCGCGATACTGCTCCTTTCGGGCAAGGTGAAGAACATGGCGCAGCTCATCATCGCGGGAGTGATGATAGGCTACATATGCTCGGCGGTCACAGAACTCGTCGTGACCTTTGCCGACGACGCAAATATCGTGAACCTTCACAACTGGTCGCAAGGCAGCTTTTCAGGTATCAGCAGCGATAACGTCAAGGTCATCGCAGCCGCAGTGCTCACAGCATTTGCGGCAGCTTTCCTGCTGTCAAAGCCCATGAGCGCATATCAGCTCGGAGAGAGCTATGCCAAAAACATGGGTGTGGATATCCGATTTTTCAGGCTGGCGCTCATACTGTTGTCGAGCGTACTTTCCGCCTGTGTTACGGCATTTGCGGGACATGTTTCATTCGTGGGCATAGCTGTTCCGCATCTTGTTAGGTCGGCATTCGGCACAGCAAAGCCCATAGTAGTGATACCCGCCTCATTCATCGGAGGAGCAGCGTTCTGTCTGGTCTGCGACCTTATCGCAAGAATGCTTTTTGCTCCTGTAGAACTGAGCATCAGCACTATCACAGCCGTTTTCGGAGCGCCTGTAGTCATTGCTGCAATGCTTGGAAAAAGGAATCAGAAAGGGAGTGTCTGAATGGGCGGAGCGATAGTCAGCGCAGCGGAGCTTTCCGTTGGATACGGCAAAAAGGTGGTCGTGAGCGGACTTGGATTTGAAGTCAGCAGAGGCGAGATACTGACCATTATCGGACCTAATGGCGCAGGAAAATCCACTATTCTGAAAACCATAGCAGCGCAGCTTCCTTACATATCGGGAGGCGCGAGGATAAACGGTTCTGACATATCAGCGATGAGCGGTCACGACATCGCAAAAGCTCTGTCAGTATGCCTGACAGAGAGGATAACAGCAGTAAAAATGACCTGCGAGGATGTTGTCTCAACAGGTCGTTATCCATACACAGGCAGACTCGGACTGCTTTCGGCGGATGACAGGCGGATAGTCAGGAAGGCCATGGAGCTTACGGGGACAGTCGGACTTGCAGATACGGATATGCGGTGTATCAGCGACGGACAGCGGCAGACGGTCATGCTTGCGCGGGCGATAGCACAGCAGACCGACGTGCTCATACTTGACGAGCCGACCTCCTTTCTTGATATCAACAACAAGCTGCGGCTGCTCGGGATACTGAAGGAGCTTGTCCGCAGCAGGAATATCGCCGTTGTGCAGACTCTGCACGAACTCGACCTTGCGCAGCGGTTCTCCGACAAGATACTCTGCATAAAGGACGGCAAAGCAGACAGGCTTGGAACTCCCGAGGAGATATTCAGCGGAGACTATATAAGCACTCTTTACGGCATCACAAACGGCACATTCGAGCCCATGTTCGGTACAGCAGAGGCATCTCGCATACAAGGCGAGCCGCAGGTATTCGTCATCGGAGGCGGAGGCTCGGGGATACCGATTTACAGGCGCTTGCAGCGTCAGGGCATACCCTTTGCAGCAGGAGTGATACACGAAAACGATATCGAGTATCCGATAGCCAAAGCCCTTGCAGCTGTTCTCGTTTCAGAGAAAGCTTTTGAACCGATAAGCGAAAAGAATATTGCACTTGCGCTTGAGGTCATGAAAAAATGCAGCGAAGTCATCTGCTGCGTTGAAGAATTCGGAACTATGAACAACGGGAACAAGGTCCTGTTAGATAAATACAAAGCTGCCACATAGCATTCACCATGTGGCAGCTTTTCCTTTGCGTGACACACCAAGCCAAACATAAAACAGGTGTATTAGTGTGACATCGCCTTCGGGCAGGCAGTCGAGCGAGTACACATTTTCGTCAGAACTGTACCATTCATCGGAAAGGTCATAAATGGAAGCGTTATAAATGGCAGTATTGGATTTGCAAAAAAAGGAAGCGGCGATATTGGCGGAAACCTGTATATAATGAGAAGTCAGGGATGATTCATGCATTTTCGGAATATGTGCAAGAATCATAACTGAAACAAATCATAAAAGTATCATCCACTTTGTGCAAAACTCCCTTTGCTTTTTCGCAAAAGAAGTGCTATAATGATAGCAGAGAACGTGTAGCAGTTACTGCGTAAGTCCAGTTACTTGCTATACGTTCTATTTCTTTTGCGGGGTGATATTGATGTACAGCGTAGGCGATATGGTGATGTACGGAGCGTTCGGCATCTGCAAGGTCACGGCGATTGAAAAGCGTGATTTTACTGGAGAAGAACAAGAGTACTATATACTCAAGCATAAAAGCTCAGAAAAAAACACATTCTATGTCCCTTTAAGTAATGAAACTGCGCTTAGCAATATACATTATGTGTGTTCAAAGGCTGAGGTCGACGAGCTTATCTCTCATATGAATTCCGAAGGGCAGATATGGATAGACAACGATATCAAGCGCAAGGAGGAATACAGCCGCATCATAAAAGATGCCGACAAGCACGAGATCATCAGGCTCATAAAAACGCTGTATCTGCGCCGTAAGGAGCTTGCCGAAAGCGGAAAGAAGCTCCGTTCAACGGACGAAAATTATCTTAATCTTGCGGAGAATATGCTCTTTGAGGAATTTGCTTACGCTCTCGAAATAGACAGGAGTGAAGTTGTCAAATATATCAAAAAACATATAGTATGAACTTTGTGCAAAAACACCTTTGAAAAAATCTGAAAAAATTGATATAATGAGTATATAACGAGTAGCAATTCTGCGTAAGTCCAGTTATTGCTGCTCGTTTTATGTTTTTTATGGAGGTCGATCAAAATGAAAAGAATCAAAGAAGCGTGTATCTGCCAGACACTTCATTTTATGCTTAAAGAAGAGGTAGGTCATGACTATGCTGTCAGGATAGTACAGGAAGAAATAGCAAAATACAAGGCTTCACTCGAAAAAAGCGGAACAAAGTACAAGATACTCGAAGAAACGGAGCAGCCTGACGGCTCTGTTATCATCAAGATCAAGAAACAGTACAATTCATCTCCTGTCGGCTCTTATCTCGACTGATATACATCAATGAAAACAAGGACAGCAGCCTTGATGTGACCCTTGAATTCAATGGCGATTTCAAGGACTCGAGCACGGTGTGCTTCGAGATCAATGAATAGATATGAAAATAGCCGCAGGAAGACCTGCGGCTAAAACTGTGTTTTATCTATAAGAAATATATGACTTTCATGCGCGGAAAACAATTCGCGTCCCGGAAAAACTGAGACGCGAAACTGCGTGCGCCCACTCGGCGCTGGTGCGGGTGACAAGACTTGAACCTGCACACCTTACGGCATCAGAACCTAAAGATACGGCGACGCCATTGGAACAAACGTTCTAATATTTAACTAAACCCATTATAGCACGTATTTCTGCGGTTGTCAAGTGGTTTTTGAGAATATCTGAAAATCTGTGACAAAGTGTGTATCTAAAGGCTTATCAAAAAACAGAATAAAAGCGTGTTGACAATGTATAACAAATGTGATACAATATACATAAACCAACAACGAAGGGACAGGTGAGCTTTATGGCTAAAACTGATACTATCCACATTCGTGTAAACGAAGAAACCAAGAATAACGCCGAGCAGACACTTGCTATGCTTGGACTTACAATTTCAGATGCAGTTAATATGCTTCTCTGTCAGGTCAATCTTACAGGAAGTCTCCCGTTTCAGGTACAGCTTCCTGCACCTCAGGGCGTTATAATCAACAGCAGAGCTGACATCGAAAGAAAGCTCAATGAAGCAGAGCAGGATATAGCTGACGGAAACGTATCTGCCGCTGATGAAGCATTTGCAAGACTGGAGAGCAAATATGCCCTATAAGATTCTGGTCACTAAATCCTTTGAGTCAGACCTTGGTAGTGTTTTGTTGTACATCGCGGGAACTTTGAAGAACAGAAGTGCTGCAAGCAGCCTGCTTAAAAAGGTCAAAGATAACATAGCTATGCTGGATTCAGCACCGCTTGCGTTTCCGATATATCCACACATTTCCCGAAATGAATACCGATTTATCCCTGTCGGAAACTACCTGTTTTTTTATCACGTTGACGAGAGCAAGGCGATTGTGTACATCGACCGCTTCCTATATTCGGCACGTAATATCGAAGCCGTATTATGATTTCAATTGTTTATAAATATGAAAAGAAGGTCCCCGGATCATTCGGGGACCTATCCTGTGTGTTGTCTCGCTGTCCGCCGCCGATGAGTATGTTGGTACGCCAGGAGCTGCCACAGCAGCAGGTCAGTCGATAATGCTCAGGTCGTAAGATGACGGATCGCTGACAGGAGCGCATCCGGCGATCCTGTTTCTGATATATTCACCGTTCTCGGGGAGCTCGGCGTCATCGTCAAACAGAAGCTCATTCACCTCAAATTCCTCATAGTATTCTTCGTCGATAATGAGCTTCGCCTTAAGGATAATACCTGTCTCATTGTCGACAGTAAGGTAGAGTTCCTGATCCGAGTATTTATCGAATGTGGTCTCCGACCCTTCTTCCGGTGCCATTCTCGGCACTATCGGTAATCCGACAGCAGCATCGCTGACAGTTTTCTCACCGCTGACATAAGTCATAAATACGTCGGTGCAGTCTCTGCCGAGGAATGTGGTGTTTTCATTGATCTCCTGTATATCAAAGTGGTCGATACGATCTCTGATAAGGCACTCGGAATACGTATCTGAGAATGCAGTGGGCTGGTCGAGAAGCCATGTGCTTCGGTCTGCGATCTCATACAGAGCCTGACTCTCACCGTCTGAATTGTCATACACACAAATGAACATATCCTTTACAAAGAACATTTCGTTATGTGTGGAAGATTCTGCAAGCTTCTCAGGAGTTGTATTGTCCCTTGCAAGCGTCTCCTCATCCATATCCCTGAAATATTCGGGAGTATGCGTCCATGTCTTCATCTCGGACTCGTTTCCGGTCAGACCGTCTCTCTTGATAACACCGTCCATGAATGACACGCCGTTCATGGTCTCACGGTATTTCATATTGATACGGTCATACGCTTCATAGTTCCTGCTGTGTATCTTTTCAAGCAGCTCTTCTTTTGTGATAGCTCCCGAAGCCGTTGCTGCTTCGGCTGCTGAGCCTTCTTCTGTCTGAGCCTGTACCATATCTGAACCGATACTGCTCTCCGTCGGTCTGCTTACGCTGCTGAGCAGCTGATAGCCCACTCCTCCTGCTCCTGCAACGACTGCCACCGCTGCTGCGGCAGAAGCTATTTTCATTGCTATTCTCGGGCGGTATGCATCTACACCTCTTACCTCATCACCTGCTGTGAAGCCGCTGCTGACACGACTTTCTACTTTTCTGAATAGTCGATCGCGCTGCTTTTTGTCGCCCGTAGGATATTCTGCTGCTATCCTTGCTGCATCTTCATCGTTTATGTGCTTGAAAATATCATTCTTTTTCATATTATCACTCCTTAATCAAGGTCGCCGAGAAGGCTTCTGAGCTTTTTCATCGCTCTTGTACAGCGCATTCGCACCGCGGCAGGTTTCATGCCTATCAGTCTGCCTATCTCCTTTGCATTTCGTTCATAGTAGAACTTTTGTATGATGATAATGGAATCAGGCTCGCCAAGCTCTTTTATTCTCTGCAATACGAGCGCCGTTCTTTCGGAATCCTCAATATTCTGCTCCAGACGTTCAGATGACGGAAGTTCAATGAATTCATCACTGTCAATAGAGATTTTCCTTCCGAGATGTCCTGCAAGAGCTCTCCTCATATTGAGGGCCTTGTTTCTTGTGACGGTCCCGATAAACGGCTTCAGAGCTTCGCCGTTGAGATTGTTTATGACGGAAGCGAAAGTATCAACGACACATTCCTCTACGTCCTCAGCGGAGCCGTATCCTCTGAGTATGTTTACAGCTATTGAATATACATAGCTGTAATATTCCTCGAACAGTGCTCTGTGACCCTGCTGAGGCGAGCTATCCATCAATGAAAGTATTTCCGGATCGGTCATTGAACACCACCTCCTTGTTTAGCAGATCTGCTTTCATTATACATATACACAATGATAATTGCAAGTGCAACACAGTGTCACTTTTTTGCACTTGTAAAAAGTGAAGAATATGAGATATGTATGATATGAATTTACAGACCAAAAGTGAAAAGCTCCCCGTTTGGGGAGCTTTGCTTTATTCAATCAGCATTCTTCTCATCAGGCAGAGGTCAAATACATCGAGCCTGCCGTCTGCGCAGAGGTCACCTGCTTTCCAGTCAGCAAGCTCTGCGGACTTGTCTCCGAGCAGATACTTCTGCATAAGCACAAGGTCTGCAACAGTGACGCTGCCGTCTGCGTTGACATCGCCTTCGACCTCCTTTGCCTCCTCGAGAACAAACTGTTGTCCGCTGCCGTTCCAGTATTCCCACTGACAGATGTTTGCGCCGTCGTCAGTGCTTATCTCGTATACGTCAAGGCAGCGCAGACCGTTTGAAGACAGAGTAAGAAAGGAATATGAGCCGTCGTGGTTGTCCTTCAGCCGGAACTCCTGTGACTTATCTCCGGTATAGTCAGCGAGAAGCACATTTGCACCATCTTCTGCGGAGGCGTTCTCAACAGTGAGAGACCTTCCGTTTTTATCGGAAATGGTGTATTCGCCATTTCCAACGCCTTTGATATTCCACGTTTGCTTTTCAGACTGTACGATGTTTCCGTTCTTATCTGCGATATAGCGTCCGCTGTTGACATTCTTCAGCGTGTATCTGCCATCCGGTATCACAACAGGCTTTATGATGTCCTCAGCCGCGTTGTATGCGGAGCGCTTGCTGCCCCATATGCAGGTATTGTTTCCTGTAGCCGTGAAGGTCATACGCTTGGTCTGAGCAGCAGATTCGTCCGCCTGCACAAGAAAAGCCCCCTTGTATGTAACTCCGCCAAAGCTGACAGTCATATTCGGCGTGCCTTCCTTCATCAGCCAAGTTCCTGTAACGTGTCCTGTGATAGTACCGTCAGAGTTGAGGGTGATAGTGTGCGGCTTTTCGACATCTGCACTCTTTTCGTTCTCGAATCTTTGGTCGAGGGTGTGGAAGATGAAGTCGTAGTCGCCTGTAACTGCCGACATCGCGTGTCCGTCCTCCGAGAGGGTCTCGCCGGAGTATTCGTAGGGAGCGGCGGTTATCCAGCCGTCTTCGTTCATAATGAGCTGGTGGACGCGGACTTCGTGCGCCCCCCAGTTATCGTCAAATTTGGTGTGATATATGACATACAGCTTGCCGTCCGCGTCCATGAGGGCGGAGTTATGGCCCTGCGCCTTGAACGGCTTGGGATTGCAGCTCCACTGGTAGTTGCTCATGAGGCGTTCGCCTGTTTTGCCGCGGATGTTGTCGCATCCGAACGGATAGATCGCACTGTTGCCATTCTGGTCAACGAACGGACCGTCCGGCTTATCGCTGCGGAAAATACGCATATTGTAACCGCCGTTCGAGTTGAAGAAGCCATACGATACAAACAGGTAATAATAGCCCATGTCGCTGTTCGGAGCCTTCATATACTCGATGTACGGACCTTCTCCCGAGACATAATTTCCGCCTGCCGCCTTCTTGCCCATGTATGCGTCAGAGACGTTGGGTATCGTTTCATATTTCACGTTATAATCGCGCAGACCTGTTTTTTCGTCAAGCTCAAGCATATATATGCCACCGAACCATGAACCGTATACCATTCGCAGATTGCCGTCCTCGTCATAGAATACAGCCGGATCAATGGCGTTGGTACCGTAGGAGGCATTCCATGAACCGTTACTGAGATAGCGGCTTATGTCAGGATTTTTGCCAAGCACCTTGGGTACGTCGGTATCCTTGACGTTGTTAACAGCATTATTGGTAAAGCCCGAATACACTATCGTCCCCTGATAGGTATACGGTCCCTCGACCTTGTCTGATGTACACAGCACGATAGAGGAATTCCATACCTGTCCGTTCACGCTGAGGTACATACAGTATTTACCCATGTCCTTATTGTAGATTATGTCGGGAGCCCACATATTGCCCGCGAGGTTATATCCGTTCGTGGTATTCGACCACTTCTCGGGGATAGCAAGGTCAGTGTAGATGTTCCTGAAGAATGTGGTACGTGTCGAGCCGAGGTGGGAGTTGGCAGCAGACTGCCAGTTCTTCATATCGTTTGATCTCGCAGCGCCTAAATGCGAGCCGATAATGAAGTATCCGCCCTCCTCGAGCTTAACTATTGACGGATCGTGGACTGAAACTCTTGAATAGTCGGCATACGTATCCGTAAGGGTGTATGAGAGGGAGTTCCCTGCAATTACAAATGCCGACAGAAGAACCGAAATAAGTTTTTTTACCTTCATAATGATAACTCCGTGCCGTCAGTCTGACAGTTTGTTATGATTCCGGAAGCTCTGTAAGGATCCCTGCATCGAGCTTCTGTATCGAAAGAGCGTCGCCTGCGGTTATACCGTCGCCGCGGTTATACACATCAGCATTATCAGCAGCTTCGGCAGAAAGCGGGAATTTGTCTTTGTTTGCGATGTACTGGAGTATTGCTACTGCATCGGATATAGAAATATGACCGTCGAGATTGACATCGCCGAGCAGCGCCGGCAGAACAGCTTCCGTTGTCGTCCGGGTCGTATCGCTCGCTGTTGTGATACCTTCAGCAGTCGTGGTAACTGTTGCTGTGGTACGAAGACAGCGTTATGATGCTCCGAGTCCTCATATACCTTTCCTTCCTTTGCGAAGTATGATACTACCTCGGGAGCGATATATCGCTGCTTGATGAGATACGCATATACCCGGTTCATCGTCTTATTCTTCGGTGGAAGCACAAATTCCTTCTTAGGCTCCAGGGCTGTCTCCGGTATGCTTCTTGCAAGCGGGGTTACCGTATATCCAAGCAGTTCTTGAACAGCTTCTGTAAAGTTCATACCGTAGAAATACTGCATGAACTTGATAGCTCCGCCGCCTACCTGATTCTTGTGATCATACCAAGTATTGCCGTACATGGTTATACTGTCATGCCTGCCGCTGCCGTCTGTATATATGAGCTTATACTGACGTCCGACCTTTTCAAGTGTTTCTCCGCGGCTTCGTAAGAAGTATTCAAGATCTACGGAATTGGCAACGACCTTTTGTTCGTCCGTGAATGGTATATATGGCATAGTTTCACCTCCATAGTCTATATCTCATGCTTTATCCGCTGGCTTTCCTCGGCTTTCTTTGCATCGTTGAAACGGTCAAGTGTTCCCACAAGATAACCGGTTATCCTGCGGATCCTTTCAAATGGGACGGTATCATAGTTATACTGTATATCAACGAATTCTCCGTCTATTGTAAGCGTCAGGTGCTTTATTATGCGATCCGGATGCTTTTTTCTTAAACGACGTATATATTCGTCTATCTCAGTCTGACTCATTTTGCCGCCCCTTATTGTAACATTCATATTCCTTCCTCACTTTTTGACGGTCTGACTTGTAGCAGCAGGTACATCATTATGTTCTGCGTCTGTCGTTGTCATATCATTCGTTGTCACAGCAGTCGTTGTTGCTGCTTTGGTATTTGTTGTGGTGCTTGTAGAGGTAGTTGTTGCAGACGTTGTTACAGTTGTTGTAATGGGAAGTGTCGTAGTAGTTGTTGTTGTCGTAACGGGCGGTACAGTTGTTGCCGTATTGTTGAGCTGAGGCGGCTTAATGGTACCGCATCCGGTCAATGCTGTGCCGACTAAGAGCACGGCGATCATTGTTTTAATCGTTCTTTTCATACAAATTCCTCCTTTAGTTGAGCGAAATGCTCAGTTCTTCATCTTCTGATTCTGTAAGCTCCTGTTCAGCAAAACAGGAGAGGTAATCGTCTACCGTTTCAGACATAGCTGAATAATCATTATCATCTGGATGATAACTATACCAGTCGATGTCATTACCGTATTTCCAGATATACGGAGATCTGAGTTCTCCAAGTACACGCTTGCGTCCTATTACATCGACAATATTCATTATCTGAATATCGATAGGTCCCTCACGCTTATTGAATAGCGAGAGCTTTAATGCTGTGTAGTTATCAGCGTGTCCTCTTGTCACGAACTGCAGTTTTCCGGTAACATCATCGGACAGCCTGAAAACACAGGACTGGCCGACGAACTTAGGCTTCTGGATGTACTCGCTCCTGTCTGTTATCTTTTTGAGTTCGTCTGTGAAAAAATTCATATTTATTCACCCCTTCTTTCTCATCAGAGTATCGTCCATACATACAGCGGAGCAGTCAGCGAGAAGAGCAGACCGCCGAATATAATTGCGATAGGAGTCCACTCAAGGGTACCGTGCTTTCTGTACTCGAGATACGCCGTAGCGATCTTTACAAAGAGCAGAACGCCGAGTATAACGTCGATCACGGGGAAAACGACGTTATTTACCACAGTCTGTATCTGGTCTTTCGCCGATGTCCATGTACTCTCTACTGCCGACGCCACATCTCCTGCGGCATAAGCATTCATCGCCGTAAAGTTCAGCATTGCCATAAATGCTGTTACAGCACATATGAGCTTGGTTTTCAGTTTTCTCATATAAGTTCAAACCTCCTTTGTTTCAACAAGCTTACCTGTAAGGATATTTCTTGCATTTTCAAATTCATATGAACAGGTCGAAAAAGATACGAACCTGTCATCGGCGGTGTATGTCATTTCACGGCTAACTGCCGATTTATCGTAGATATGTGGTATCCATTCGGAAATGAAAGTATCGCCTTTGTATAGGTCATCATGCCAGTCTGCGACAGCAAGTGAAAAGAAGTCTATCCTGTATACAGCCTCAGGAGTAGCAAGCCAGCCATATTTATGGCTTTCGAAGAAGCTCTCGTTCTTGAATCTGGTGATCTGTGCGAACATCGAGCCGTTTTTCATGTTGTGAGCGTATACGATGTTTATAGGATTCTGAAATCGTCCTTCGCACCTGCAGTCCAGATATACAGAGCCTGCTTTCAGTGGACTGCCGTCATATGCGTGGTCGAGATAGTAAAAGTTATCGTCTGACTGCATAACAGGATAGTTTATAACAGTATCGGGAATATATAGCCAGCCAATTGCATCGGGATATGCGTTATTCAAAGACTGCGCTGTGTCAATGAGCTGTTCCTTTACTTCTGATGGTAATTCGGGAGTAGCTGTTGTAGTCTCAGATGTTGTTGTCGAAGATATTTCGCCCTTGGTTACGATCGATGTCGTTATTGCTGTTGCTGTTGTAGTTGATGTCTCAGGCTCAGATGCCTCATCAAGTGCCGCAAGAATTGTCGGAGTCGGCATATATGGCTTTATCTCAGTTTCCTTGAGCTTCTGCCTGAAATCATCTTTGGTAAGCAGATATGCGCCTCCTAAAAGGAGGGCGGCTGCCGAAACAGCCGCCAGAGCGCGAAGAATAATCTTCTTTTTCATTCATTTTCTCCTTCAATATAGTCGGGACAGAGCTCTGCATAATCGTCGCCATGTTCATTTACCTTCTTGCCGCTCACTGAGCCACGCTTGAGATCATTGATAAAAGTACCGCAATCGATATATACTGTGGTCTGCTCTTGTCCCATATACTCGAAGTTCACAAGATATTTCTCGCCGTTAAGCATATAGTGTTCGTCGGTTGCAATCTCCTGAACGTAATACTTAGCAAAAGGCAGCTTTTCTGCGATAGTTGCCGTCATATCCTCGCCAAGGGATACCTGTGCGATGTAGCCGTTATCCTGTATATTTTCAGCCTTATTCATCAGTTTAAGGATCGAGTCATAGAATTCCTCGAATGTGTTGGCTCTGTAAAAAACAAGACAGCAAGCATTGAATTGATCGCGTATATTTGCGAATATACGTTGTTCGATCTCTTCAACAAGCTTGCCGTCTTTTCCGAATGCACCTGCGAATGCGCTTACAAGATCTCGGCACCGAGATTTGATTATAGTATAGAAGTTCGTCAGGTGCTGGTTATAGTCGTTATATATCTGAATAGGTGCGTACTTTCCTGAAAGCGATACCGAGCCTCCGCCGCCGAATACATCCACGAATTTGTTCTGCCCTTCGGGGATAATTCGCTTTATGACGGGAAGGAGTACCGTTTTACCGCCAATCCACGGTATCGGAGGTTCGCACCCTGTGGTAATAATGCCTCCCATTATACTCCTTTCCGGAGTTAACTCATCGTTACCTCCATTTCTTCATCCTCACTTTCTTCCGGTTCGTCATCGTCAACTGACGTAATATTGACATATTCTCCGATTATACAGAGAGCCTTATTGTAGTCTCCAGATGACGTGATGCGGTCGCACATTTCCTTTGCCTGTTCAGTCATTCCGTTACGTTTGAGAGTTTTTGAAGCGATTCCCATTAGGTGAAAGATATTCGAATCCTCACCAATCAGGGGACAATCCGGCTTTTTCTGTTCCTGAGCATGCTGTTCTTCGATGAAACCGCCGAGCCTGTTTGGGACATAGTCTGAGAGCCATGTACCGCTGAACTGCTCATGTGTTTGCAAACCCTGTGTTGCCGATGGCGTTACCGTATGGGCTATGTCATGTCCGACACGTCCTCTGCGGCTGTTCATATCCGCATATGCAAGGTCGATACTGTCACCGGGGACAGCTATTTGATATCCCGTTTTTGTAAGTGATTTTATTGGGAGACCGAGTATCTCATACAGTCCCGATTTACCGCCAAAGCCTCCGGCTGTTCCGGTAAGCGTAATGCTCAGTCCTTCAGGGGAATAGACCCTGCATCCTTCTTTTCCTGGTATGCGCTGGATAAGAGTTTTTGGATTTGCGTCTGTGAAAGACAGTATTCTTCCGGCGCACTCGGTTCTAAGAAATCCGATAATGAACACTCTTTTTCTGGCTTGGGCGACGCCGAAATCCGCGCTGTTAAGCACCTGCCATGCGACATCGTACCCCAGCTCATCCAACGCAGAGAGGATCGCCGCAAATGTCCTGCCTTCGTCATGCGATAGCAGTCCGGGAACGTTCTCAAGCAGCAGATAGCGAGGTCTTTTAACGGCAGCGATCCGAGCAATTTCAAAGAACATGGTTCCTCGGGCGTCTTCAAAACCTCGCCGCTTTCCAGCGATTGAAAAGCTCTGACAAGGGAATCCTCCGACAATAAGGTCGATATCCGGCACGTCCTCGGGGACGATTTTTGTTGCGTCATCGTAATATACCTCCTTTGATGTGTCGTAAAGCGCTTCATACGCCTGTTTTGCGAATTTGTCTATCTCGCAGTAACCGACACACTCAAAGCCGCCGACTCGTTCAAGGCCTGAGCGGAAACCGCCGATACCTGCGAACATATCTAAATATTGTATCAATGTTATAGTTCACCTCTCTTTTTTCTCTGTAATGATTCTTCTGATTTGCATTGTTCAATAGACTCACACCTTTCATAAATAATTACAGCCGCCTGCATTTTTGCAGACAGCTGTATGTAACGAAAAAAGGCCACCGGTAGTTGTCCTGTTACGGACTCACCACCGATGACCTTTAATTATATTTATAATAGTATTCAGTTGTTATTCGGCAGGAGAGATGAAACTCTCTATTACTGCCATTATTTCATCGAGACGTTTTTCTCCAATGCCGTTTATCTTGCCGATCTCTTCACGAAGGCTCTCGAACTCGATAGCACCATGCTCGACGCTCTACCGCTCATAAAGTAGTTATTCATATCTTTTCCTCCTGACATTATTATTCCATAGACAGCAGGCGTGATCTGCTTTCTATGTATCTGCCACAGGAGGCTCACAAATCGTTCACAGTGCCTTTTACTGTCATCGGTGGTGTAGTTTCTCGACCTGCTGCCGATGCCGTCGAAAAAGGCTCACAAATCACTGGTAGACCTTCTATCATTTGTTTTTGGAGGAAAATAAAAAAAGGACTCGATTCCAGCGTTTTCATATTTCGTGAAAACCACTAAAACCGAGTCCGAAACTTTGTGTATTATTTTTAGCTGAAAAATCTGAGATTAGCCGGTATATCGACCTTTGAAGAGCTCCAAAACTACCTTTGTGGGGGTTCAACTCCCTAAAAAGCCTTAAAACGCCCCAATGTCATCCCTCATTTTTTCAATAACTTTTCTGAAATTTGGGTAGCAAAAAAGCCCGAATATTCGGGCTTTTTTGGGCATGTCATCAATTTTGTTATGCCATCATGGTGCGGATGACAGGACTTGAACCTGCACACCTCTCGGTATTAGAACCTAATGGTAGCGCAACGATATTGAAAGAATTACCATATAGATTAAGTGTATCTTTAAATATATGTCATCAGTTATTATTTTTAAGCATAATGCATGGGCTTCCCATTATTTAGGTTTCTACATTGACTTTTCGCTATGTATGTGCTATACTTATACCGTCCTATGATATTATAAGCATACTGATATTGCACGAAAAGGAGGGCAAGCTATGAAGCAAAACACTTTCGTGCGACATTTATTTGCTTTGTTCATTGCCTTTTCCTTTATCCCCATGTTTCTATCTGGCAATGATTTCAGAGAAGCAAATAATGATCGGTTAGGCAATTCTGATTCTCATAAGATCATTACCTGTAATGTTTGCAGGATTGTCGAGAGCGTCAATGCAGAAGAATTACTGTCATCAAACACTACAAGAATTACCAGATGCGATACTTCAAGGAGACTGACTCAACCCAAATGCTTTGATTATTGCTTTAAAGGTAGTTCTTTTCTTTTATTTGCTGCTGGCATATTATTTTTAACGTTATACCATATTTGTAGAAAAATATGCCACAGCCGAAGATTTATAATCAAGTATATACACGATCAGGACGGACATAAGAACATGCCTTCGTATTATTGATTAAGCTCAAAAGCTACAAAACAATACTACGGAGGATTAAAAATGTTAAAAATTGTGCTTATTATTGGATGCGTATTAATATTAGTAGGAATGATTGGCTTGGATATCTTTATTTCAAGAGACTTAGAAAAGCCATCAAAGAAGAAAAAAACTGATGATGACTCAGATAATGAGGAATAATACAATGAGAAAAACTAAGGTTATATGCACTATCGGACCGGCAAGTGAGACAGAAGATATTCTCACAGAAATGTGCTTGGCTGGAATGAACGTTGCAAGGCTCAATTTTTCTCATGGCACTCATGAGGAACATCAAGAAAAGATAGATACAATAAAGAAAGTCAGAAGTCAGCTTGATCTGCCTATTGCGATAATGCTTGATACCAAAGGACCGAAGTACAGGATACAGACATTTGAGAATCATAAGATCTATCTGAACGACGGTGATACATTCGCTTTTACAGCAGATGAATGTATCGGAACGAATGAACGTGTTTCCGTAAGTTATAAGAACCTTGCCAACGAGGTTAGTATCGGCGATACTATTCTTGTAAACAATGGACTGTTAAGTTTTAAGGTAAAGAGTATCAGTGGCAATACTGTTTTTTGCGATGCTATTGTTGGCGGTGAAATGTCTGACCGTAAGAGCATGAATTTCCCGAACCACGTACTAAAAGGCGATTACCTCAGCGAACAGGATAAAGATGATCTTCTGTTCGGCATAAAGAATGGTATCGACTTTGTGGCAGCATCATTTGTATCAAATAAAAGTGATGTAGAGATGTTGCGCTCTTTCCTTAACGAAAACGGCGGTGATGATATTGACATTATTGCTAAAATCGAAAACCGTTCGGGAGTAGATCATATCGACGAGATTTGTGAAATAGCTGATGGAATAATGGTCGCAAGAGGTGATCTTGGCGTAGAGATACCATTTGTTGAAGTACCTTCTATTCAGAAGTATCTCATAAAAAAGTGCAGATTACTCGGTAAGCGTGTCATTACAGCTACAGAAATGCTTGAATCAATGATAGAAAAGCCTCGTCCGACAAGAGCGGAGATTTCTGACGTAGCAAATGCAGTGTACGATGGCTCGTCTGCTGTTATGCTTTCAGGCGAAACAGCTTCGGGAAAATATCCTGTTGCCGCCGTAAAGAATATGGCTGAAATTGCCGAAAGTACTGAAAAGACCATAGATTACCGAAAGCAGTTTGCTACAACGGAATACGACATCAAAAACAATATTGATGCTGTATCTCACGCAACCTGTGCAATGGCAATAGATACCAGAGCGAAAGGTATTGTCATTAGTTCTCTATCTGGTATGACGGTCCGTATGGTCAGCCGTTTCAGACCACCTGTTGATATTATCGGAATGACAACTTCAAAGAGAGCTTGGAGAAAGCTAAATCTCAGCTGGGGCGTAACGCCTGTACTGAGTGAAGAGTTCAATTCTGTTGATGTAATGTTCTACCATGCTATGCAGAAGGCAAGACAGATTTTTGGCTTATCGAAAGGTGATAATGTCATACTGACAGGCGGACAAACAAACGGAAAGTCAGGCAATACAAATACCATACGTCTTGAAACTGTACGCTGAATTCTGATATTAAACTATTTACACTATACAAATTGACAGCCGCATTCTGTCTATATTAGGATGCGGCTGTTTCATAAGAAAGAGGTGACGATAAATTGAGCAGAAAGAATAAACTCATATCCGAGCTGAAAGAGCTTGAGATCAAAAACTTCATCATATTGATGATAGCCGGAATAATAAACGCTTTTGGTGTGACGATATTTCTTTTTCCCGTAAAGCTGTATGACAGCGGAATATCGGGAGCGTCAATGCTGCTTGACCAGGTCACTTCCGATAAACTAACATTGTCGTTATTTCTGATAATTCTGAATATCCCTATTTTTATTTTCGGGCTTCGCAAACAGGGATTATTATTCACTGTATACTCTATTTTTACAGTTGCGGTCTATTCCTTAATGTCATATCTAATAATGAACGTATTGCCGATTGATGTTTCTTTTATCTCCCCGTTGGCAGGTTCTGATCTGCTCTTATGCGCTATATTTGGCGGAGTAATTTCAGGCATTGGCAGTGGACTTACAATTCGGTTTGGCGGTGCGATAGACGGTATAGACGTACTATCGGTTGTTTTTGCGAAACGGATAGGGATATCAATAGGCTCGTTCGTACTGACATTCAATACCATACTGTATATTATCTGCGGTATTACGATCCATAGCTGGATACTGCCTTTGTATTCTATCGTTACATACTATATCGGTTCAAGAACTGTCAATTTTGTTGTAGATGGTATAGACCGTTCAAAGTGTGCGATGATTGTGACTACAAAAGCTGATGCTATATCCGACGCTCTTGCAGAAAACTTTGAATCAAGCGGTACGATAGTAAACGCAGTAGGCGGTTATTCAAAGGAAACCAAGGAGATAATATACTTTATCGTAAATAATTTTCAAATAAACAAGCTGAAGAAGCTCGTTCAGTCTATTGATCCGTCTGCTTTCATCTCTTTGCAGGATGTTTCGGATATTATCAAGAAAAACGACAAATAGCCTTTACAAGGGTGCGGGAGGTATTCCCAGCACCTTTTCCGTGTTGAATGTGGGATAATATGCATCAGTTAGATGCGCTGCCTGCATTCACAATACATTGCATTTTATGCAAAAGGAGGATTAACATGATAGTAGCACAGATTTTTGCTGTTATCATATTTGTCGGAATGTTCATATTGATCGTTCTTGATAAAATTGAAAGACACTATGTTACTCTTGGCAGTGGTTTACTCACGCTTATCGTTGTATTCGGAATATGCATGAGAAACGGAACTGCTATACTTAATACGCTCGCTTTTAAAGACTTTTTTACAAGAGATTTCTGGTATCAGGTCACGGAAAGCGAGAGCTCAGGTATTAACTGGGCAACTATCATTTTTATTGCAGGTATGATGTTGATGGTCGAAGGAATGGCTAAATCCGGCTTTTTCCGTTGGCTTTGTATGAAAATAGCATACCTTGTAAAATGCAAGACAGTCCCGATATTCATTACATTTACAATTATGGCGGCTGTTCTCTCTATGTTTATTGACAGTATCACCGTTATCATGTTCCTTGCGGCGGTTACAGTTGAGCTTGCTCAGCTTCTCAAATTCAATCCTGTTCCTATGATACTATCTGAAATATTCTGTGCAAACTTGGGCGGAAGTGCGACAATGTGCGGTGATCCACCGAACATAATCATTGGAACATCGCTCGGCTTCTCATTTTTTGATTTCCTGTCAAACACAGGTCTTGCAGCAGGAATCAGCCTAATTGTATCAGTTATCTTCTTGTATTTCGCTTTCAAAAAGGAACTTGTTACTAAAAACGGTGCAAAGATCGATATGAGCAAATTTCCCGCTCCAACGGAAGCAATCACAAACAAAAAAGACTTTGTGATCAGCTGTATCATTTTTGGATGTGCTGTATTACTGCTTGTAACACATTCCACAACTCACCTCACTGTAGCAACTATCGGCGTGTTCATTGGCTTTGTGACGCTAATATCATCAGGCAAACACGCTTTAGAGCTTATCAAAAAGGTGGATTTTAAAACGCTTACTTTTTTCATTGGATTGTTTATTGTTGTAAGCGGACTTGAAGAAACAGAAATTCTTGATAAGATTGCTATGTTTATCGAAAGCATCAGCGGCGGTGATATTAAAATCATGCTCATTATTATCCTTTGGATATCGGCTCTTGCAAGTGCTTTTGTGGATAATATACCTTTTGCAGCTACAATGGTTCCTGTTGTCAAAAATCTTGCCGCAGCATCAGGAACTCCTATAAGTACGCTTGCGTGGGCGTTAGCTATCGGTACAGATATAGGCGGAAGTGCAACGCCTATAGGAGCGTCAGCGAATGTCGTAGGTACGTCTGTCGCAGCAAAGAACGGTTATCCGATAAGTTGGGGCGGCTATTGTAAAAAGCTCGCTCCTGCTACAGTAATAGTTCTGATCATTTCAACAGTTTATCTTTTCGTAAGATATATCTGATGATAAGGAGGATTAATATGTCTCAGATCATTATTTCAATTGGACGTGAATTTGGTAGCGGCGGACGATTTATAGCAGAAAAACTTGCAGAAAGATTTGATTTGCCGTTATATGATCGTCATCTCATTACAGAAATAGCTGAAAAAATGGGGATGACAGCAGAACAGGTGGAAAAATACGATGAAACTCCAAAAATTAAGTTCATTTCCAGAAGAGTAAATGGTTATAGTAATTCTATTGAGGATAATATCGCCGAAATGCAGTTCAATATCATTGATGAAAAGGCAAAGAACGGCGAATCCTTTGTGGTTATCGGCAGATGCTCAGAAACGAAGCTAAAAGAATACCCTGCTCTAATATCATTGTTTATTCTTGGTGATATGGACAAGAAAGTCAAGCGTGTCATGGAAGTTTATGATCTTGATGAAGAAGATGCTAAGAGATTAATTACAAAAAAAGACAAAAAGAGGAAACAGTATCACAACTATCACTGCCAGGGTAAATGGGGCGATTCAAGATTATATGACCTATCTATCAACAGTTCAAGACTTGGTATTGATAAGACTGTAGATATGCTTGAAGAATATATAAAGGCTCGAATTGCGGACGAGCAAAATAAGCATTGAATGTTGTGAATGAACCCATTACCGTTTCAGTAAGGAGAAAAAATGAATACATTTAGTAATATTTTATTACTTGCTGTTGGATTTGTAGCACTTATAAAAGGGGCTGACTTCTTTGTTGACGGAAGTTCAGCACTTGCAAAAAACTTCAGAGTTCCAGGTACTATTATTGGATTAACGATTGTTGCAATGGGAACAAGTGCACCTGAACTTGCAGTAAGTACATCTGCTCCTCTCAAGGGTGCAAACGAAATAGCACTAAGCAATGTCGTTGGCTCAAATACTTTTAATCTCTTGGGTGTTTTGGGAATTTGCGCTATGATAAAGCCTTTACCGATTGACAAAACAATACTAAAAAGAGATTTTCCAATTTCAATTGGAATAACCATTTTAACTCTTGCGGCAGTAGGATTACCGCTTTTTACTTCGGGTAATATGTCTGATGTGAAAATGTCCGATAACGTAGGCAAGCTCAGCCGCTTTTATAGCGCATTACTTCTTGTTATGTTTGTAAGTTATATTGCTATGCTTATAATATCTGCAAAAAAGAATTCGCAGGAAGAAGAAAGTATTAAGTCGGAACCGCTTTGGAAATGCTTTCTGCTTATTTTTATTGGTCTTGTTTGCGTTATTGCAGGTGGTCAGTTTGTAGTTAATAGTGCAAAAGCTATTGCGTCAGCGTTTGGTATGAGTGAGACACTAATCGGACTTACTGTAGTTGCAATAGGAACATCTCTTCCTGAGCTTGTAACCTCGATAGTTGCTTCGCGCAAAGGAGAAAACGGACTTGCTGTTGGAAATGTTGTAGGTTCAAATATTTTCAATATACTGTTTATAATGGGCGTTTCAGGAACGATACATCCTATAGAGGTTAATTTTGCTTCACTTACAGATCTTGCAATATTGATAACTGTTAGTTTTATAACTCTTATTTTTTCAAATAAAAAGAGTATAGGCAGAATTGAAGGTGCAGCTATGGTTGCTATATACATAGCGGATGTTATATTTGCTATTGTCAGATGAGTTTGCCTTTGTCAATAAAAACCTGAGCCACAGCGCTAATAAAAAAGTGAGCCAGTTT
>SAMEA3663299__coassemble_78_pt1 | contig 61152 bp, 61 predicted proteins | sample SAMEA3663299__metabat2_low_PE_032 | metagenome-assembled genome bin SAMEA3663299 (sample SAMEA3663299) | pig gut metagenome | biome: pig gut; feature: pig-associated habitat; material: faeces | place: China | collected 2013
CGCGTATCGTATGAATCAACGGCTATGTAAAGCGCGTATAGCGTGTCAGCCGCGAGTACCTTCTTCGCGAGCCCCTTGATGAATACCGTAAGTCCCTTGCCGAGCTCGTCTATGCCCGACCTGCGGCTGTCCATTATTCGGGTGAAGGTGTCGTAGCGCACGACTGGTCCCATTAGCAGACGCGGGAACATCATTATGTATAATGAGTAGCGGACAAGGCTCTTCTCTGAGCGTATCCGTCCGTTGTAGACGTCGATGAGATAGCCGAGCGCCGACAGCGTGAACAGCGATATCCCTACGGGGAAGAAGCCCTCATGCAGGCGAAGTGCCCTGTACATCACGGGGAAGCGCTCGGTGCGGAAGGCGAAAAGTGCGAAGATGTCGAACATCATGCAGAGTGCAAACGGGATAAAGCACACGACTGCTCCCCTCTTCCGCAGCTTGTCGGTCAGGCGCGCGGCTGTGTAGTTGAACAGCACGTATGCCGCTATGCAGACAAGGTACCTAACTCCGAAAAATGCGCAGAAAATCATGCTCAGCAGGAGCAGTGACACGTCCTTGAGCTTTTTCGGCGTTATGTGGTACAGTGCAAGCGACACGGGGAAGAAGCCATATATGAACAGCAGACTGCTATATTCCATTGTCTTCCTCCTTCAGCTCCGCGACCCGCACAGCGAGCTCTGCCGCCGTCATCATCGTGTTCAGCACTTCTGTCAGCGCTGTCGCCGACATCAGCGAGGGCAGTCCGAGCTTCTTTTGCAGGCGTCTGCGGAGCTCGCTGCTGTTGCTGCCTCCGCTCAGCCCGAGCTCGTACAGCGTCAGCTTCGTGATATCGGGCGGAGCTGTGCGCTTCCCTGCCGTGATACCCGCCTTCTCGAAGGCGGCGAGCAGGGTCGCGGTGTCGATGCCCTCGACTCCGAGCTTGCCCTCCGCGGACGGCTTCACTTTGCGCTTTTCCTTGCCGAAAATGTCAGGGATATAGACGTTCTTCACACTCCCGCTCTTTATCGCGCCCTTGATGTAGCCGCGAATACGGCGTCCCGCGCTGTCGGAGTCGGTGAGTATGATTATGCCCGTCTTTTCCGCATAGTAGCGTATCAGCCCGAGCTTTTCCTCGTCCTTGAATATGCCGAAGCCGCCCGTTACGATTATCACAGCGTCAACTATCGAGCACAGCTTTATCTTGTCGTACTTGCCCTCGACGATTATCGCTTCGTTTATCTTTATCATTGCTTCCTCCCGTGTGAGTCAAGAGAGAGCATCCGCACTATCGCCTGCTCTATCGCGACGCGAGGGTCAACAGGCGCGGAATTGAGCTTAACTGTCGTGTCGCGCAGTATCATCAGGCACGCACGCAGACGCTCGGCTCCGAACTTACCCGAGTCGCGGTAGGCGTTCTTCATCGCAAACCGCCTGCTCCCGTACTTGAAGTCGTCCGCTGCTGTATCCATAGGAACGCCCGCACGCTTCGCGCACTCCGCACGGTACATATCAAGAAATACGCTCGTTATCGCGTGGAGCACCGCTCCCCTGTTGTCGCTGTCGAGGTTGAGCTCCTCTATCGCCTCAAAGGCGGCTTTTGCGTTCTTTGCCGCAACGGCGTTCGCGAGGGTGTATATCGTTGTGTCGTTCTGCACGTGGACGAGCTCCGCGAGCATATCACGCGTTATCTCCCTGCCGTCAGCGTAGGCGCAGAGCTTCTCGATCTCGCCCGCTATCGTCAGCTCGTCGCAGAGGCACATCTCCGCGAGCTCCTTTGCGTTGTCGACCGATATCATGCCGCCCCTTGCCGCGACCTTGTCGGCTATGAGGCGCGAGAGCTCGACCGACGTCTTCATCGCCAATTCTACAAGAGTGCCGTTCTTGACCGCGTAGTCCGCGAGCTTCTTGTTCTTGTCCGTGATAATGGTCTCGCCCGACCTGAAATCGCGTCGCGTTCCGACCTCAAAGCCCGTGACGTTGAATATCACGACCGTGTAGTCGGGAATGTCCTTTATCGCCTCAAGCAAAGCCTTGTTGAAGCTGTCGGCTGTCCTGCCGCGCATATCCTCGACGGGCTTCTCGCAATTGTAGTCGTTGATGAGTATGCAGTTGTACTCCGACATCATCGGCGCGGTCTGCACCATGTCGGTCAGCTCAGACATATCGAGCTCGCTGCCCTTCAGCTTCGTGAGGGCAATGTCCGCGCTCTCGCCGAGTGCCGTTCTGATTATGAGGCTCGTCGCCTTCTCGACGCCTGTCACGTCCGCGCCGAATATGTAGTAGACCCTGCTGAGCCCGTCCTTTTTAAGAGCCGCTGTAAGCCCTTTTACATCTGTTTTCGGCATTACAGCCTCCTTATCCTGTATTCTCCGCCGCGGGAAAACGCTATCTCGAAGTCGTTCCCCGACAGCAGCTCGTCATCGTCTGTGTCGTCTGTAAATATGCCGCGCTCGGGAACTGTCCCCGCGCGTCTGCCGCGGTATACGGTCACGCCGCCCTCTCCCGAGGTCGGGACGAACGATATCTCCCTGCCGTTGTATGTGACAGTGAGCTCGCCGTCAGCGTATGTCAGCTCGCAGCCGCCGCTCGTCACGGTCATCGAATCGCCCGCCGTCTGAGCGTCGCCGCAGTAAACCTTCGTATCGCCCGTGACTATGCTCCTGTACGCAGGAAAAAGTCCGAGCTCCTTCTCATATGCCGAGTAGCCCGACTGCACGTTCTTCGTCAGCAGCACCGTGTCAGCCGCAGCTATGCCGTTGACCGTCATATACCTGCGGACGTACTCCGCCGAGCGGTAGTGTCCGCTGAGGTCGACTATGTCCGCGTGTCCGCCGTGAGTAACCACAACTGCGGCATTGCTCCCCGAGCCGAGGACTGCCGCGCGGAACGCTCTCCTGCGGACTGTGCCCGCGGCGGCTGAGGTCACGGTAAACAGCAGCATGGCTCCCGCAGTCATGAGCACGAGAGTGCGCCTGTCCCTGCGGAAGATGTGTACTCCGATGACGAGCGCCGCGGAGATGATGAGCAGTCCGCCAAGCAAGCCCGAATCGTCGGAGATGTGAAATATCGGGACGGAGGCTATGCCGTCCGATATGATGAATATAATTTTTATTATCCCCGCCGCTGTAGGAAGTACGGGAAGCAGCCCGAAGCTAAGCAGGTGCAGAAGTCCGAGCACCATTGCCGCCGTACACATCGGCAGAAGAAGTATGTTCGCAAAAGGTGAGACAAGCGAGGTCTCGTCGAAGTAGTGCATACACAGCGGGAACACGGGGAGCGTCGTGCATATCGACGTCACAAGTGCGATTTTAAGCCTCTGCGGCACAGTCTCGCGCTCCATTTCCTTTGTCATGTACGGAGCAAAAACGGCTATGCCTGCCGTGCCCGCTATCGAAAGCATGAATCCCGCGTTGTACACGCAGTACGGGTCGGGAATGCTGAGTATCAGCACCGCGACTGCGAGCGAGTTGAGCGGGTCGCTCTGTCTGCGGAAGAGGCGCGCGGAGTACATAATATCGAGCATTATCGCCGCTCTCAGTGCCGATATCGGGTAGTTTGCGAGAGCGATAAGCGCAATGATGAGCACGTTTACTGCCGCAAATGCCGCGAACCTGTTCACGCGGAGTTTGCTCAGCAGCAGCATTATCAGTCCCGCGATTATCGAGACGTGCAGTCCCGACACCGCGAGGACGTGTCCGATGCCCGTCCTGTACAGTGCCAATCGCGTGTTGCCGTCGAGGTAGCGCTTCTCGCCGAATACCATGCCCGCAAGGAAGCCTCCGCAGTCACTGCCCATTTTTGTTCGGAACTCCGCGACACTGCTCTCGCGATAGTCGCGCAGTGCGCGGCGGAGCACAAAGCCGTCCCTGTGATGTACCGTGACGTCCTTGACCTTTGTGGCGTTCAGCGCGATATGCCGTGACTTGTACACCGTCTCAGCGTCGAAGAGGTAGTCGCTCTTCGGACGCGCAAATGTACACTCCCCGAGCGTTATCTCATCGCCGAGGTCTGCTCCGATATCGTCACTGAAAAAGCTCACTCTCGTCAGCCTGCCGCTCCCCATGCGTCCGTACAGCGTGTACGACACGCGGTCGCCGTCGTAGGCTATGCGGTCCTCGACCGTGCCCGTGAAGCTGTCCGTGCGCCCGCTGTATTCGGTCGCGGGGCGGTAAACTGCCGCCGTGTAGACAAGGCTGACCGTCACCGCAAGCGCGAATGCTCCGCCGATAATGGCGTAGTCGTGCAGCGGGAACTTCCGCCGCCTGCCGTAGAGTATCACGAGCACCGCGGCTGCCGCATACATCAGCACGCCCTTCGCGTCCATAAAAAATGAAGCGAAAAACAAGCCCGACATATATGCTGCTGCCGCTCCGATGATTTTCCGCTTCATATGTACTTATTTAAAGAAAAGCGGGAGCTTTTCAAGGAATACTATGTCCGTCCTGTCTGCGGCGTCGCCCTCCGCGAGGACTGCTGCCTTTGCGGCGATATCTCCGCCCGCAGCCTCGGTCAGCCTCTCGAGCGCGATGAGCGACTCGCCCGTGCTGATGACGTCGTCGGCTATGAGCACGCGCTTTCCGCGTATCATCGCCGCCTTCTCAGCCGAGAGATACAGCGTCTGCTCGGCGGCGGTGGTGATAGACTTCACCTTTACCGATATCGGGTCGGTCATGTAGAGCTTCACCGATTTTCTCGCAACTACGTAGGGCTTGCCGCTCTGACGCGCAATTTCGTAGCCGAGCGGTATGCCCTTTGACTCCGCCGTGAGTATCACGTCGAAGTCGGGGCACTTCTTCAGAAGCTCCGCCGCTGCCTCGACTGTGAGCTCCACGTCTGAGAACATGACAAATGCCGCTATATCAAGCTTGTCGTTGAGCGGGCATATCGGGAGCTCGCGCTCCAGCCCCGCTATCGTCATTTTGTAGGTCTGAGCCATACGCCGCTCCTTATTCGGTCTTGCCGAGGGACTCGGGTCCCCAGCCCATTTTTACTCCCGCGAGCATATGGAAGTGCATATGCTTCACGGTCTGTCCTGCGTCGTCGCCGCAGTTGTTGATTATGCGGTAGCTCTCGATGCCCTCTGCCTTAGCTATCTTTGCGGCAGCCTCGAACACCTTCGCTACAAGAGAGGAGTTCTCCTCTGTGATATCGTTTGCGCTCGCAATGTGAGCCTTAGGAATTATGAGGTAGTGTACGGGTGCTATCGGAGCGATGTCCTTGAAGCTGTAAACGTACTCGTCCTCGTACACCTTTGTGCTGGGTATCTCTCCGTCGATTATCTTGCAGAATAAGCAGTCCATAACTATTACTCCTTTACTTTACGATGTTGGAAACAACGCTCTCGAGCTGTGCAAGAGCCTCGTCTATCTTGCTGATGTCGCCTGCGCCTGCCATAGCTCCGTCGGGCTTTCCGCCGCCCTTGCCGCCTGTCAGAGCCGCTATCTCGCGGACGATAGTGCCCGCGTTGCCGCCCTTGGCTACAGCTTCCTTGGTGCATACGCAGTAGAATGTGCCCTTTTCGCCGACTGTGCCCGCGAACAGAGCTATGATAGCCTCGTTCTTGTCCTTGACGCTGTCGCCGAGCTTGCGGAGCGCGTCGGGAGCTGTGCCGTCAAGTCTCGCAGATACGAGCTTCACGCCGCCGACTTCCTTCGCGTTGTCGAAGAGAGAAGCTGTCTTTGCGTTCGCTATCTGCTGGTTGAGGCTCTCGAGCTTCTTGTCCTTCTCCTTGAGCTCAGCCGATACAGCCGCGCACTTCTCGGGGAGCTCGTTCACGTTCGCGAGCTTGAGCGCCTTTGCGGAGCGTGCTATCGTGTCCTTGAACTCGTTGAGCAGAGCCAGTACGCCGAGTCCCGTTACAGCCTCGATACGTCTTACGCCCGCGGCTACCGAGCTCTCGGATACTATCTTGAAAAGTCCTATCTGTGAGGTGTTGGATATATGTGTACCGCCGCAGAATTCTATCGAATTGTCGGCTGTTACTACTCTTACCGTGTCGCCGTACTTCTCGCCGAAGAGAGCCATTGCTCCGAGCTTCTTTGCCTCCTCTATCGGGAGCTCCTGCATTGTTACGGGTACGGACTTCATTATCTCGGCGTTGACGAGCTCCTCGACCTTTGCAATCTCCTCTGCCGTCATTGCGGAGAAGTGGTTGAAGTCGAAGCGGCAAGCGCTCTCGTTGACGAGCTGTCCTGCCTGATGTACGTGGTCGCCGAGCACCTGACGGAGTGCGTACTGGAGGAGATGCGCTGTGGTGTGGTTGCGCATGATAGCCCATCTGCGCTCCTTGTCGATAGCGGCTGTTACCTTGTCGCCCTTGCGGAGCGTGCCCTGCTCGACAGTTGCTACGTGGAGGAAGTGTCCCTCGCTCTTTATAGTATCGGCTACGGACGCGATGTTCTCGCCGCTGATGACAGAGCCTGTATCGCCGACCTGTCCGCCGCTCTCTGCATAGAAGGGAGTAACGTCGAGCACGATAACTACGTCGTCGCCCTCGTTTGCGAAGTCTACCTCAGCGCCGTCCTTGTAGATAGCGAGTATCTCCGCGCCCTCTGCCTCGAAGTCTGTATAGCCCGTAAATACGGTCTTGGGAGCGTCTACCTTTATGCTGTTGTCAGCCCACGACGAGCCAGCCTTTGCGGCATGGTCAGCCTTGGCGCGGGCTCTCTGCTCCTTGGCGAGCTCTGTGAAGCGCTCGCGGTCAACAGTGAGTCCCTTCTCCTCGCAAATCTCCTCGGTGAGGTCTATCGGGAAGCCGTATGTATCTGAGAGCTTGAACGCGTCGTCGCCCGAGAGGACTGTCTTGCCCTCTGCCTTGAGCGCGTCAGTGAAGCCGTTGAGCATCTCTGTGCCCTTGTCGATGGTCTTGGCAAACGCCTCCTCCTCGACGCCGATTATCTTCTTGATGTAGTCGCGCTTCTCTGCAAGCTCGGGATAAGCTGTAGCGTTCTCGTTGATGACTGTGTCGCATACCTCGCAGAGGAAGGGCTTTGTTATGCCCAAGAGTCTGCCGTGACGAGCCGCTCTTCTCAGCAGTCTGCGGAGCACGTAGCCGCGTCCCTCATTCGAGGGCATGATGCCGTCGCCGACCATGAATGTCGTGCTTCTGATGTGGTCAGTGATAACGCGGAGGGATACGTCCGTCTTGTGGTCCTTCTTGTACTCGACGCCCGCTATCTTTGAGATGTGCTTCATGATGTTCTGAACTGTGTCGACCTCGAAGATGTTGTCAACATTCTGCATCACGCACGCAAGACGCTCAAGTCCCATACCCGTGTCGATGTTCTTGCTCTTCATCTCGGCGTAGTGTCCCTCGCCGTCGCTGTCGAACTGGCTGAATACGAGGTTCCATATCTCGATGACACGGTCGCAGTCGCTCGCCTGCTCGAAGCTCTCAAAGGGTCCGTATGCCTCGCCGCGGTCGAAGTGTATCTCAGAGCAGGGTCCGCACGGACCTGAGCCGTGCTCCCAGAAGTTGTCCTTCTTGCCGAGGCGGATTATCCTCTCGTGAGGGATTCCGATGTTGTTCTCCCATATCTGCTCTGCCTCGTCATCGCTCTCATATATCGTTATCCAGAGGCGGTCTGCGGGTATCTCCAGCACCTTTGTCAGGAACTCCCACGCCCACGCGATAGCCTCGGGCTTGAAGTAGTCGCCGAAGGAGAAGTTGCCGAGCATCTCGAAGTATGTGCCGTGGCGAGCCGTCTTGCCGACGCTCTCGATGTCGGGAGTCCTGATGCACTTCTGGCAGGTAGTCACCCTCACATTCGGAGGTGTTGCCTGTCCGAGGAAGAACTTCTTCAAAGGCGCCATTCCCGAGTTGATGAGCAGGAGGCTCTTGTCGCCCTGCGGCACAAGAGAAGCGCTCGCCATTCTCGTATGGTTCTTGCTCTCAAAGAACGAAAGATACTTTTCACGTAAGTCGTTAAGACCTGTCCACTGCATGATGATTACTCCTTTTATAAATGTTTTACGGGACAAAATATAAAAAGCCCCGCCGCCAAATGGGACGAAGGCTCTCGTGGTACCACCCAAATTCAAAGGAGCATACTGCCCCTTCCTCGTTAGTCCTTAACGCGGACACACGCCGCAGTTTCCCGCGGAGGCTCGGGGTAAGCACCTGCCCTGCGCCTGAAAGCTCGCACCTGCCGCTTTCTCTCTGAAAGGCGCGCCAAAGCAGTCAATCCCGTCGACGCCATACACATATATTATATATCCGCGGGCATGAAAAGTCAAGAGCTTTTTCGTTTTTTCCGCTCAAATCAGCAAAAAAGCACCCGCCTAAGCAGGTGCTTTGTCTCATTCTTCGTGGAGCTTTGCCTTTGTGAGAGGAAGGTCGGCTGCCTTTTCCATAAGGTAAAGAGCATCTATATCATTTGATGTCGTATATGCCAACCAAAAAGACGGTACATGCTTACCTTCATCCCCAAAATTCGGGAAATCTAAATATGCGTAATATGCTTTATAATAAATCGTTATATCACCATAACAATTGAATGTGCCTGTTCGACAAAGAGCGGGAAATCCTAAAAACTCCACTTCGGTACTGGAATCCACTGCAACTTTTGAAAAATCTCCGTTTGTATCTTGTTTACATTTACGATACATAAAAGGCTGCATATTAAAAAGTAATTCTTCAGGCAATTCATCAAGCGTGTGTCCTTGTGACACATCCTGTAATTTTTCATCAAAGTCGAAACCCATTCCATAATACACCGGAGCACTCTCTGAACCACCGGTCAGACAAATCATACCGGTTCTATCAATTATATCATCAACTTCCCATCCCTTGGGAAACGGCATATCAATACCATTCCAGTTATGATACTCCCCCACTTCCAAAGAAACCGATGATTCTGTCTCTTGAGTATTCTCTTCCTGTTTTGCTTCCGTCTCCTGCTGAGCTGCCGCTGTTGTCGCAAGGGCGTCATTCTTGCTGCTCTCGGACGAGCCCGCAGCGCTTCCGCAGCCTGTGAGCATAACAGCCGCCATGCAAATTGCAAATATTCCCTTTTTCATTGTGATTATACTCCTTATTCAGCGGTATTACAATAATTACCGACATTATTTATTTCATTATAGTATAAAATCGAAGTGAAGTCAAGCTTGAATTTGTCACTATCTGTGCAAATGCCGAAAAACGTGGATTTTCCGCCCTGTATAACCTGACAAAAATATAACTTGCTTTGACAGAAAAATAACATAAAAACTATTAGCTTGCTGTCCGAAATTTATAGATTTTTGTGGAAAATACAAATATTCTGCAAAATTTTCATTGCAGTGCTTGATTTTTCAAATGCATTGTGCTATAGTATGCTTGTACGAGGGAGAATCCCCCGAAACATGGGTAAATGAAAAGGAGAATAATTATGAAAAAGTCAATTTCGATCATCGCAGCTGCTGCTATGGCTGCTTCACTCACTCTCGCAGGCACTATGTCCGCTTTCGCTGCTGACGAGGAGCCTACAACTCAGGCTTCCACAGAGGCTGCAACAGAGGCTGAGCCCTCTATCAAGATTGCTGACATCGTCGGCAAGTGGAAGTATCAGGTAGCTGACGGCAACACTTCCGTTGATAAGGCTGCCAAGGACAACGGCGTTGTAGAGATAAAGGACGACAGCACCTTCTCTTACACAGACGCTGAGGGCAAGACTTCTACAGGTACAGTAAAGATAGGCACTGAGACTATCGAGAGCACTGTAGCTGATACTGTTAACTTCTACGTTGGCGATGAGTTAAGCTTCGGCGGCTACTATCACAGCGATTCAAAGGAAATTTCTATCGGCAACGGCGGTACTGCTCGTCTCGTAGCTGACAACGGTGAGACTGAGACAACTACTACCGAGGCTACAACTACTGAGGGCACTACAACTTCCACAACAACAACTACTACAGCTACAACTACTGCTTCTTCAACTACTGCTAAGGCTACAACAGCCGCAAATTCTCCCAAGACAGGCGTTGCATTCCCCGCTATCGCTATCGCAGGCGTCGGCGCAGCAGTTGCTACAGCATTCGTTCTCAGAAAGAAAGAGGACTAATTAACCGATAATTCTTAAAAAGCGGCACCTTTAGAGGAGCGCCGATAAAGAAGTATTTAAGATTTTAAGATGAGGTTGCGTAACTGCCTTGGTTACGCAACCTTTCTCTTTTTGTCGTACTTCATACTGTCAGCGACAGCAGTCGATACTGCGACATCGAAGCGATAATAAATGTCGATCTGCTGTGTGCGGTGACCGCTGCTCTTATCAGGAGCATGAACAACGATTTTTTCGATAAGCTCATGCATGATCTCAGGAGTAAGCTCCGTGATACGCTCATACTTCTGCACCACGCTGATGAATGCAGTCACATCGGCGGACTTCTGTTCGGCGGTTTCGATATAGGCAGTAAGCTCTGAAGCGCTATCCCTCAGTTTCTTCTGCTCGTCCTCATATCCTTCTGACATGACAGCAAATCGCTCATCGGAAATTTTCCCTGATACATTGTCCTCATAAAGCCTTGTAAACAGCCTGTCAAGCTCAATGATACGCTTTTCAGCCTGTTTCAGGGCTTTCTTTGCTTTTGTAAGTTCCGAGGACTGCTTCTGAACGGAATTGTCCATAGCCGCCTGCACAAACTCGTCCTCATGTTCCTTAACCCTGACAAGCAGTTTGTTCAGCTCGTTCAACACGATCTCATTCAGTACAACAGTTCTGATGAAGTGTGCGGAACAAGCGTCCTTGTCTGAGGAATATGTGGAACACTTCAAATGCTCCTGCTCTGCGGTCAGACTTGTCGCTCGGCACAGATACATTTTCTTTCCGCAGTCTGCACAGTAGACCATACCCGAAAATGGATTGACTTCCTCATGTTTGGTGGGACGGCGCTTGTTCTTGCGAAGCTCCTGCACCAAATCAAACTCCTGCTGAGTTACGATAGGCTCATGAGTATTCTCAAAGATGAGCCATTCTTCCTGCGGATTTCTAACGGTCTTCTTGTTTTTGTAGGACTTCTTGTGTGTTCTGAAATTGACCGTATGACCGATGTATTCGGGACGGTCAAGAATGTGGCTTATGGTTTTTCCGCTCCAGCGGTGCAGCTTAGCGTTCTTGTGACCGTTATCCCTACCCTGTGACAGAGCGTAGGCTGTAGGAGTCGGGATACCTTCCTGCGTAAGAATACGGGCAATCTGTACCGGACCGTAGCCCTCAATGCAGAGCTTGAATATCCTGCGGACAACCTCAGCAGCTTCATCATCAACGAGCCACATATTTTTGTCAGCTTCGGACTTTTTATAACCGTAAATCGGGAGAGATAAAGGCTTTCCCGACTGCCCCTTAGCCTTGAAAACGGCTCTGATCTTCTTACTCGTATCACGGGCGTACCAGTCATTAAAAATATTTTTGAAAGCCATCAGCTCATTTTCAGACTTTAAGGTATCCACGCCGTCATTTATTGCAATGTAGCGTACATCGTAATCAGGGAAAACGATCTCAATGTATTCACCGGTTTTCAGATAGTCTCTGCCGAGTCTGCTCAAATCCTTAGTGATTACTGTTCCGACCTTTCCGGCTTCAACATCTGCCATCATAGCCTTGAAGCCATCACGCTCAAATGTCGTTCCCGAAACTCCATCATCTACATAAAACATGGGATTGCTGAAACCGTTATCCTCAGCGTACTTCTTGAGGATAGCCTTCTGGTTGGTGATGCTGTTGCTCTCACCCTGTAACATATCGTCCTGTGAAAGACGACAATATAATGCTGTGATCTTGTCTGTCATATTAAACCTTCCTTTCCGACAGATACAGCAAGCTATGTTATCATTATAGCGCAGTATTTTGGGAAATACAATGCGCCGATATTCCAAAGTTACACAGCCTGCTTCTCGGGTTCTTGTCCGGATTCACCGAGGAAATCCTCACACTCACGGATTATGAGCCGTTTCAGAATATCCGAAAGGCTTGCCTTTGAAGCAGGGTTAAATACGGTCTTGACCGTATACAGCGTATGTCCGATCTTGTACTCGGACACAGTTTCTGTTGCCGTATTTTCTACGGCAGTATAATCTTTATAATTCATAGCGAACTTTCTCCTTTGCTTGTCTATCTCTACGCATATAGAGTGAGGGCTTCGCTTTCTCTTTCTTACCCTCGTTTTGTTGTTGCCTTATACTTTTATGATAGTTGTGCGGAACGGCATTGCTGCCGTTCCATATCACAGCTTTTTTGTCGGACTATCAGTCCTTGAAAGACTTCTCATCAAAGAAAGAAGTCTGTCCGATAAGTTCGGATTCATCACTGGCCTGAGCTGTATCTGTATCGCTATCGGCAGTGCTCTCCTGTTTCAGCTTTGCAAGCTGTTCAGGGTGCTTAGTGATAAGCTCAAAAAGTCCCTGCTCATCACAGCCGAGTGCGTCCCTGATCTTAGCGAGCTGGATTGCGTTCAGCTTTGCATTGATCTTTTCAATCTCAGCCTTGTCGCTCTCGATACGTTCAAGCACTGCCTGACGCTTGCTCAGGAGCTTTTCTGTCTGCTGTTCATAGGTAAGCATACCGCCACCTCCTTCCGTTCAGTTATCTCCTTGTTCTGAGGACTTGTCCTCATACATCAATTATAGCGCGCAACACAGCCATTTGTCCAGTCGCAATTGCGCATGAACTTTTAGTAAAATTTCATTTTTCCCCAGTACAATTTGTCTGGATAAGAATTAGAGCAGCCTCTTTTGAGACTGCTCCAAATCTATTATACATTGATATACACTATTCTAAATACCGAAGAATTGCATAGTACATTTCCTCTTTCTTTTTACCGATTCCGTATGGTTCCCATTTTTGATATGGAACAGGATCATCTAAATTGAATTGATCATGAAATCCATTATTTCGAGTGCCTACATACACAGGTTCCGTAAATCTCAATTTCTTATTACGGTATTGATCACCTGTAATATCAATCACCGTTTTATTTTCAGTTTCTAACCATGTGTGACTTTCAGAGTTATCCCAACCATACCCATATGATCCAGAAACATAAAAAGTTATAATCCCGTTCTCATATAAATAACGCTGAAGCAAATCACTTGTAAATCCACAGCATCCTTCAGGAAAACGAAGCATATTGGAATAAGTGATGTCGCCTGCTTCAATTGCAGTTTCTATAGCTTTACGAAACAAAAGCGCTATACTATATAAGTCCATAAACAATTTGCACACCCTTTCATTTGCCATATGTATTTTACACTAATATTATAGGATTTTTCATTTAAAAAGTCAACCGTATTTTGAATACTTAATTTGCTACTCTTCTAATCATTAGCCACAATAGCTTTGAATAAGAATTTTTGATTTAGATTATAGTGATAGAAGCATCGTATTTATTGGCACAACGTACAGAAATCCGGTGTTGAATTTAGGCATAAGGGAGAACCGTCATGAACAAAGTGTAAACTTTCGCAAAAAATAGGTGCAAATCATCAAAATTCTCGGTTGTATAGTAGAGAGTGTTTTCAAGTGTCGGTCGCACCCTCTCACATATCATTACCAATAAAATCTGCTCATCGTTAAGTACCGCCGAAATAATCTCCGTTATGCACAAATATCCTGTCGCATATTTTCCGAAATTTTTAGCGCAGATACTTAACGATACGGCTCATATTTTGGTATTGATATATGAGAAGATATTTTCATCGGACTGCCGCCCAAGTTGCGCTATAACTGCGCCGAGGTTTATTACAATAATATCGTCGGCAGAAGCGAGGGCATCACGGCGGAGCGTGAGCGATATGACCGCCGACCAAAGCGGCGGCATAATAGAGAGAAAGTCGCTGACGCTCCAATTCTCGCTATGACAGCGAGAAAACCGCCGAATGGCGGTAAAAGCCGTGCCGATGCAAAATCGGCACTCTCAGTTCGCAAGCACGGTGATATGCGCCACGTTTCGGAGAAACGGGACTTTATCACGATGCTTGTCAGGGGAAAAATTCCCCTAAGACCCCTTAATAAAAAAGACCGCTGATGCGGTCGAGAACGAAAGGAAAGATTTATGACAAAAGCAGAGAAAAACTACAAGCGTGACTATGGTCACAAGGACAGCGAAGAACTTGCCTTAAATTATACCCGTGACGGTATGCGTGAGGAGCTTGACAAGGCTCTTTCCGAGGTCAACCCGAATGACCTAACCGCAGACGAACAGGAGTATCTTGACGGACGGAATCAGTGCCGTAATCATACGCTGAATATCCGCTTCAATGACACAGAGTGGGAGCATATTTGCAGGCAGGCGGAGTTGCTTCATGTGAAGAAGTCGAGCTATGTCAGGGAGTGTGCAAAAGCGCACTATGTTCTGATGATGGATCAGAGCGACATGAACGGCATTATCGGTGCGGTCAGAGGGCTTTCATCGAACGTGAATCAGATAGCCCGACGAGCCAATAAAACAGGACGGGTTTATGAGGAAGATATAACTACTACGAAAGAGAGTGTGAATGCGATTTGGCAGTTACTAAGCTACATTCAATCAGCGACTCAGTGTGCGGAAGCCTTGAATACATCGTGGACGGGAATAAGACCAGAGGTCATTCGCTTGTCGAGTCTTTTATGTGCGAGACAGAACCCGTCAGAGCAGCAGAGCAATTCCGAGCAATCCGAGAGCGTTTCGGAAGCGGTAGAAGCACCACCAAAGCCCAGCACATAATTCAGTCATTCGCCCCCAATGAAGTCACTCCCGAAAAAGCTATGGAGATAGCGCAGGAATTGTGTCACCGATTATTGCAGGACCAGTATCAATATGTCATTGCGATACACACCGACCATGACCATATTCACGCACATATCGTTGTAAATAACACGAATTTTGTTACGGGCAGAACCTTTGAAACGGAGCATAATCAGGGTAAGAAAAAAGACCGTGCGTGGGCTGAGGTCAGGCGCATATCGGACGAGCTGTGTAAGGAGAATAATTTGTCTGTTATCGAACACCCCGAAGAAGTCAAGGGAAAGTCGCACTGGGAGTGGGACATGAACAGGCAAGGCTTATCGTGGAAAGCAAAGTTGAAATATGCTATCGATCAAGTTGTTAAGGACAGCGATGACTTTGCAGATTTTCTGCTGAAATGCGCCGAAAACGGCATACTTGTCTACTACAATCCGGAGCATACGATTGACTTGAAATTTATGCTTGCGGAGCAGAAGGAACGCAATCCGAGAGCCAAAATGACGAGGGCAAAAACGCTGGGGTGGTTTTACGAAACGGAGCAGATAAAGAGCCGTATTATCCACTACAAAAATGCTATGGAATACAAGCCGAAAGCAAGGATCGTCCGAATGCCTGTGCAGGCGGAGGAAAACAAGTTTATCCGTGACAGCATCGACCGCACCAACATGAAGCTGACGAGCAAGGCGATGAATATTCTTGCCAAGTACGGCGTGACTGCTGAGGAGGCGAAAGCCGGGAGCATCGCAGCGTTCAGCGAGAGGGTGGCGCTTGTTCAGGAGCTTAACGCTATTTCGGACGAGATCAAGGAGCTTGAAGAACGTCCTGAAACGCTCAGAAAATTCTGGGCTTTTAAGCCGTATTACGATGAATACAAATCCCTCAGCGGACGAAAACAAGAGAAGTATAAAAAAGCTCACGGCGGTACTCTGACTGATTATCATGAGTTGAAAAAGAAACTGTTGGAATGGTATCCTAATGGTCATGTGCCGACTGCCGAAAAACTGAATAAGCGTATCGCAGATCTGAATCAGCAAAAGGCTCAGAAAAATGCTCGATATAAGGCTATCAAGCGGAAAGCGGACGAACTGTCGCAGGCGGCGAATGAGATCGAGCAGTATCTATGTCAGGAGCAGAGTCGAGATCAGCAGAAAAAACGAAGGCAGAATGTACTTGAATGATACAGCGCATTGCACCGGGGATAATTGTGATATTGCTGCGCTCTGCACAAGAATTATTACAAATAGTTCGCAGAGCTGGACTCTGAAATCATTGTAAGCTATAATATGTTTACTATGAAATTGGAGGTGCGGTATATGTTATCAATACCCGAATTGGCAATGCAGAGAACACGCAAGGTCACTACCGTATGCAACGGCATGCGTGAGGTCTGGACGGACTACGAAGATGCCAAGTCATATTTTCTTGAAATGATGATGTCAACAGATGGCGAGGAACATGACCGAGCTGAGTGCGTTTATATTCAGCTACTTCACGGGCTTGATGAGTGTAGTGATGAGGACTAATAAGCAAAAGAGCGAGTTGTCGAAAACGGCAATTCGCTCTGTTTTTAATCAGTTTCAAGTTAATTATTCATCAGAATTATTATAGTATTCAATCTCTGGAGACTTATCTTCCTTTTCGTGACGATCCAGTCTACTATCACCGCCTAAAAATACGTGAAATTTTAATGACTCAACAATATTGTCATTATTACGGTCAATAACTACTCTAATTGCAAATCTTACCTGATGCTTTTCAACAATAGTAATTCTATCGAGAAACATATATTCTTTATCTTCGGAATCCCAAACCGCATTTTCATAATCATCATAGCTACATTCAGCTTCTATGTAAGCTATACATCTAAGTCGAGCGATAATACTATTATCATCAAAATGATCTATTACAAAGAGCTTTAAATCATCTATATGATGCTCTGTAAAGTATATTTCATCATAATCATAACCACTTGAGATACCATCTTTATCGTACTCCATACCAGAAAGTGTGATTTTTGACTCATCATCTAAATCATCATTTACAAGCCGCTTTATTTCTTCTATCTTAGAATTGATAATATCCTGGGCTTCAGCAAGTCTTTCTTTATATTCATTTGTTTTATCAATGATAATCTGATACAGTTCTGCTAACGAAGATACTATTGTGCAATATGAGATGTCCTGAAACGCTTTTTTTAGCCCATTATCTTTAGTAACTATGTAAATTGGTTCTGCATTACTAAATCTGTTTTTGATTTGAGCAGCAATTACCGCATCAGGAAATTCATTCTTTTTCTTTTCTGCAATCTCAAATGGAGGCTTTGTATCAAAGTAATCGCAGAAAATCTGATCTAAATCGACAGACTCTGAATTCATCACATTAACTTTTGCAGACTTGATAAAACGCTCAATATAAGTTACAGCAGCTTGTTCAGCTTCAGTTTTATCCGGTATTTGTATAGCATATGGATAACCTATAGCGTTGATAAAATCTTCTGAAACACTATGATGCTTTTTCCCATTGTTACCATCGAATGAGCCTTTCAATAGGTCATCCCTGGTTTTGCGCAATTTAGTAGTAATGTGTTTTGCATAATCTTTGCAGTGTTGCTTCATTTCTCCAATAACAATATTACTAAGGAACACTGTTATATCGCCTTGTTGTACATATTTAATCAATTGAGATAATGTAGAGTTTTCACTTAAATCAAAATTATTCTCATCAAATATATTTGTATCAAATGTGATGTTTAACGGTTTCTTCATATTATCGTCCTCTGTTTATGAACGTACAGAATTTTACAAAGCCTTCATAACCGAGTAAATCTTTAATCAATTGCTCTTTTTGTTGTGGTGTAAGTTTTTGAAACGAGTTATTGGCTTGAATGAAGTCCTTAAGAGCTTTTTGATAATTATCGTTTGGTTCAATATCTGCTTTGACTTTATAACTGTCCATCTAAGTATCCTCCTATCTTATTTCTTCAACAACCTATTGATATGATTCAAAATCATCAACTGGTCCCCGTCATCGAGCTGCTTCATACCCTCAACCGCTTTTCGTATCAGCTCAGGATTTGAAATGCTGTCGTCGAAGAACTCCGCAGGTGTGATGCCGAAGTAGTCGCATATCGCAAACAGCTCCGACAGCGGCGGAAGGGACTTGCCCGATGAAATGTTGTAGATATATCCACGGCTATGACCGAGATCATAGCTCATCTGGTATTCGGAGACACCCTTTTGCAGCCGAAGCTGTGTGATCCTGTTCCTTACAAAATCGTCTGTCATAGCTATATCACCTCTTACTACTATAATACAGCAAAAGAAATCTGCTATACTCAAAGGAAATATGTTGTTTGCTCTTGAATAATCTTCTGAAATATGTTATAATCAAGATATATTAGATTATTCATGTGGTAGCATCATTGCTGATACGAACAACAACTTTTTTAGGTGTAAGCTATGGAGATATACACAGTCAGTTTCTTTGGACATCGTGAAGTAGAAGGCGCGGCAGAGATAGAAAGCAGGCTGGAACGGCTCCTGCATGATCTCATAACACAAAAGGAGTATGTCGAGTTTCTCATAGGACGGGACGGGGAATTTGACCTGCTGGCAGCATCGGCAATTAGGCGAGCTGTCAAGCACTGCGGCTGCGGTAACACATCGCTGATCCTTGTGCTGCCGTATATGAAAGCCGAGTACCGTGATAACGAGCAGAGCTATCTGGATTACTATGATGAAGTTGAGATGACAAGTCCAGAGCTGAATATCAGAGTCAGCTTGAAGCTGGTATTAAGAAGCTTTTAGCAGAGTTGACGATCAGCCGTGATGAATTCGTTGAAAAGGCTTTTAACGGGTATCCTACAGAAATGGAAGCCTCAAAGAAAGAGGCATACACGCCTATTGCTAAAGCAGAACTCATAAAACTGGAAAGTGAGCTTACTTCTGCATTGGAAGCCGCCGTAGGCTATTCTGAACGAGCTGAAATTGCAGACAAGGCAAGCACGGCACTTGGAATGTGGGATTTTGCCGCTTATGTGATAAGCGAAGATGTGAACACAGCCAATAATGTAGCCCACTCCTATCTGGCACTTACCGAGGGCGAGTCTTCGTTCTTATCGCACTCCGCTGTCAATGTGTGGCGTGGTGATATTGAGGAAAACGGCGCTGCAAAAATGATCTGCGGATATTTGCAGGAGCTTCGTCACCCTGAATTTGTGCTTGATCCGCATATTTTAGATGCCGATTTAGGATTCTTCGCATATCCGCCCTATGTTACGGCAACGACAGCACTCTCAGGAAAAGAGCTTGCGTATTCGCTGAATTTCCCAAGCAAGTCGATCTCAGGACTGCCGATATATGAATGTGCGGAATTTGGCAGAAATATTGCAACATACGATACAATAGAGGAAGATACTGTAAACATCAGGCTTGGTCATATATTCCACATCATCTCTGAGTTTGTCAGTGCATTGGGAGAAGGCTTGGAGCTTGAGAATCTTCCAGAAGTTGCTGCATTCGATGATGACGATGCCTACGGCTTCTATTCCCCATCAGATAATACTATAAACCTGAATCGCCAGTATTTTGATGACCCCGTTGAGCTTGTAAACACCATTGCACACGAAATGCGTCACGCTTATCAGGAATATCGTGCAGGCTTGCTTGAAACACGGGAAGATGCACTATACAGAGTAAATCTTGATAACTATATCTCACCGATACCGCTGCCGGGTGGTGGCTGGCTGTTCTTCACAGACTACCAAGACCAATATGTAGAGGTAGATGCAAGAGCATTTGCTAACCTTTTTACGGAGGCTATGAAGTATGAATGATATTATCAGACAATTTTACGAGAAAAACAATCTTCCTAAGCCGATCGTTGAGCAAAAGGTCGCAGCTTTCAGCCGTCACAGCGATATTGCCGAGGAATTCGAGCAGTGGATCACGGACAGAACCTATAAAGCACAGGGCGCTGTTACCATAGAGGGCTATACAGCCAAGAAACTGTCCGAGCTGTCGGAATATCTTGACGGGGACGGTGCGTTTGTCTTACTTATAGAGTTAAGAGAGAATCCTGAAAAAGCTCATAGGCGTATTATGCAAGGTTTTAAGCGAAAGTAATATCGAAAAAAAGAATAACACAGAAAAATCCGGATACCTCATTGAAGTATCCGGATTTCATTGTTATAGCCTGCTGTAAAAGGTCTTTGCTTATAGTTGTGATTAAACTTCTATATGAGCGCAATCCTTTAGAGTGCCGCTTTTTCGTTTATTATGCCGTCCGCTATCTCTGCGAATATCGGGGCTGCCGCGTCGTTGCCGTAGCCGCCGTCCTCGACGAGCACCGTCACCGCATACGTCGGCGAGCTCGACGGGAAAAATCCAGTTATCCATGCGTGGCAGAGCTCCTCGCCGTCGTCGCCGTAGCGTCCCGTCTGCGCGGTCGAGGTCTTGGCTCCGACACGGATATACCGCGGGCGTGCCTTCGAGCTGTCGTTGAGATAGACCGCCTCTATCATCATCTTGCGGAGCTGTGCGGCGGTCTCCTCCGTCATCACACGTGAGCGGCGCGGCGGCTTGAGATTGCCGACTGTCTCGCCGTCCACTGTGATGCCGCGCATTATCGTCAGCAGCGGGAGCTCCCCGCCGCTCGCTATCGCGCAGGTGAGAGCATTGACCTGCAATGGCGTGGCGGTGAGCCTGCCCTGCCCGAATGAGAAGTTTGCGAGCTCCGCGGGGACGAGCAGTTCCTCCTCCGTGGGGAGAACTCCCGCGGAAGCCGTCATGCCCGCGCATAGGTATATCTCCCGCCCGAAGCCGAGCTCCGCCGCAAGCGAGCGGTACCTTTTCGTGTCAAGGAGCTGACTCAGCGCGATGAAGTAGGTGTTGCAGGAGTTCGTCATCGCCTCCGACATCGTCTGCACGCCGTGTCCGTCGTATTTGTGACAGCGGAAAAGCTGTCCGCTGACGTCGATGCTGCCCGTGCAGTCGTAGACGTAGCCGCCGAGTCCCTCGTTCAGCCCTTCACAGGCGGTGACGAGCTTGAACGCCGAGCCAACGCTGTATGAGTACAGCGCGCGGTCTATCAGCGGGCTTCGCTCGTCCGTCAGAGCCGCACCGATATCGTCAGCGCTGAATCGCGGGAAGCTCGCAAGCGCCAGTATCTCACCCGTTTTCACGTCCGTGACCACTATTGCTCCCTTGTCGATATCACGTCCCGCACGCTCGCAGATACGCTGTATCCGCGAGTCTATCGTCGTGACTGCGCCCGTTTTCTGCTTCGTACTGCGGATAACGTCCTTGCCTGCTCCGATGAGAACATTGCCGAAGCCGTCCGTCGAGTAGGTCACGCTGTTCTCCATGTTGCCGCCGCGAAGGATACGGTCGTAGGCGTACTCTATCCCCGCCGCTCCCCTGCCCTCCGACAGGTAGCCGACAACGTGAGGCGCGGGCATATTGCTCCTGCAGCGGACGGGCACCTCGAAAAAGGTCAGCCCTGCGGAGTCGAGCCCGCGCCGTACACAGCGGAAAGCGAACGGTCTGCCCGCGGTATACTTAGCGCGCAGGTCGGACTTGTCCTCCGCGTAGTCGTACAGCTCGTCGAGCGTGACCGCAGACGGTACTGCTACCGCGACAACTGCGCTCTCCGCATTCGTCAGCGGGACAAAATTGCGGTCGAATATCGTGCCCTGTGTGTCGCCCGCGTTAATCGTGATGAAGGCGCTGTCCTCCGCCGCACGGACGTGCTCGCGCTCCTGTGCGAGACGATAGTAGTTCAGCACAAGCACTGTGAACATCACGAAAAATGCCGCCGTAAGCATAAGTATACCGCGCTCGGAGCGTCTGCGCATAAAAAATCACCTCATACGTATCATTCCCGTATGAGGTGGTTTTATTCTATTCAAGTACTATCGTGAACGGTCCGTCGTTGACGAGCTCGACCTTCATATCAGCGCCGAATATGCCCGTTTCAACGTGCTTGCCCTTACTGCGGCAGTAGTCGGCGAAGTAGTTGTACAGGCGCTCCGCCTCGTCGGGCTTGCCCGCCTGTATGAAGTTCGGTCGGTTGCCCTTGCGGCAGTCCGCGTACAGCGTGAACTGCGACACGATGAGAAGCTCTCCGCCCACATCAGCGAGCGACAGGTTTATCTTGCCGTTCTCGTCCGAGAATATCCGCAGGTTTATCAGCTTGTCGGCAAGTCTGCGGCAGTCCTCCTCGGTGTCGCCCTGCCCTACTCCGAGCAGTACAAGATAGCCCGTGCCTATACGTCCCGTGACCTCTCCGCCGACCGTAACGCTCGCGGAGGTCACCCTCTGCAATACTATGCGCATGGCTTACTTCCTTACAATGTCCATCTCGAACGGCTGAAGCTCGAGCTTGTCCTTGCCCATCGAGTATATCATGCTGTACATCGGCTTCGGAAGCGGTATCGTCTTGGGCTTGTCGGAGTTGTTGAAGAAGCATATGTACTCGTCTCTGCCGTTCGTGCGCGTTGTGACCTCTATGCCGTGCGGAAGCCCCTTCAGCTTGGGTATGCCTGTCTGCATCATGAGGTTGGAGGCGAAGCTCTCGTAGAAGTCAGCCTTGCAGACCGTGCCGACGTAGTATGCCACGCCGTTGCAGTACCTGTTCATCGTCACAGCGGGTATGCACCTGTAGTAGCCCTCGTTGTACTCGGCATATGCCTTCGCCGTCGTGGGCTGGAGGAGGTCGCACCACTGTCCGCACCTGAACTCATTGCCCGCAAAGTCGCGTATCACCTGCATATCACTGCCTATCGGGTCGTACTCGGTTATCTCCGCGCCGATGAGCTCCTTGAACACGGTCGGGAGCGTGTCCATAATGCAGTTGTTGTGCTCGTCCTTGACTCCGCTCCTCGTCGTCAGTACGAGAGTTCCGCCGTTGATAACGTAGCGGTAGAGGTTCTCCGTGACAGACTTTCTGTTCACGTAAAGCGACGGTGCAATGACAAGCTTGTAGCCCGAAATATCGGTATCGGGCGACACAACGTCGATGTTCGCGCCGTAGTGAGTGAACGCCGAGTGGAACGCCTTGAGCTGTTCCAAGTAGTAGAAGCCGTCGACCTGCGGCTGTATCTTGAACGCCGCGTCTGTCTCGGGCGAATAGAGTATCGCAATGTCGGAGATTATCTCCGTGTTGTCCAGTATGCCGAGCTGTGACACGCTCTTGCAGAGCTCCGAGAACTCGACAAAGCGGCGGTTCGGGACGTTGCTGTGGTCGAGTATGCCGTGCCAGTGCATCTCCGCGCCTGTTGTCGCCGTGCGCCAGCGGAAGTGCAGAACTGTGTCAGCTCCGTGGGCGAATGCCTGCAATGCGTAGCCCTTTATCTGTCCCGGACGAGGCGCGGGCGACATCGGACACCAGCTTCCCGTAGGTCCGCTGAGCTGTTCCATAACCCAGAAGTGCTTCTCCTTGACGCCGCGCATGAGGTCGAGGTGGAAGGCGTGCGAGTAATACTCGTTCGGGTCAACAGGTATGCGTATCGGCGGGTAATTGTCATATGAGACGAAGTCCATGAGGTCGAACAGCTTGTAGAAGTCAGGCGTGTTCTCGCAGAACCATGTATTCGTGGTTATCGGTATCTTTGTGTCTTCGAGCCTTATCGTCAGCATGAGGTCCTTCAGGTAGCCCGCGACGCTGTCGTTGCAGAAGCGGTACCAGTCAAGGCAGAGCGCTGGATTCTGCCACGCCTTCGGGTAGGCGTTAGGCGGCTGTATCTGCGCGAAGGAGCTGTACTCGCCGCTCCATACGCTCGTACCGAATGCCTTGTTCACGCCGTCGAGGTCGTTGTACTTCTCCTTGAGCCAGTCCCTGAACAGTCCCTTGCAGGTGTCGCAGGTACACTGATACGCCTCGAGCTCGTTGTCTATCTGCCAGCCTGCAACTGCGGGCTTGCCTGCAAAGTGGCGTATCATCTGCTCTGTTATGCGCTTTGCGTAGAAGCGGAAGGTCGGGTTATTTATACAGCGGTGCGCGCGTATGCCCGTCTGTATGCGCTTGCCGTCGGCTCCGACCTGCACTATCTCGGGGTGAGCCTCATACAGCCAAAGCGGAGGGCAGTTCGTCGGTGTGCAGAGCACCGTGCCTATCGCATAGCGCGAGAACGTGCTGATGACGTCGTCGAGCCACGAGAAGTCGAACTCGCCGTCGCGGGGCTCCAGCCTCGACCACGCAAATTCAGCCACGCGTATGAGCTTGACGCCTGTTCTCGCCATAGTTTCGGCGTCCTTTTCCCACATTTCCCTGCCCCACTGTTCGGGGTAGTAATCCACACCAATTTTCATGATGTCCCTCCTGTTATATCAAATATTGTAGCATATTATCTGACAGTTTCCCATGAACCAGCCCGCAAACTGCTCGGCTGTCATATCGTTGAAGTAAGTCTCGATTATGCGGCAGACGCCTCCGTGGCTGACTATCAGCACGTTTTTGCCGCTGTACTCGGCGATGATGTCGTCGAGAGCCGCGTAGACCCTGTGGGCAAGCTGTAGGACGGATTCGCCCGTCCTGCCCATTCTCACGCCGAAATCGAGCTTTGTCTCCGCAAAGCCCGCAGTATAACGGGATTTGCCCTCGAACTCGCCGTAGTCCCACTCGCGGAGCCGCTCGTCGGTGACGATATCGAGTCCGCAAAGCTCGGCGACTGCACGCGCGGTGGTCTGCGCTCTCAGCAATGGAGAAGCGATGATAACGTCGACGTCTCCGAGCCGCGCGACCTCCTCCGCAAGCTCGCGTGCCTGCGCCTCGCCTGTCTCGTTGAGCGGGAGGTCAGTCGTGCCGAGGATGGTGTCAAGCCTGTTGTACTCGGTCTGTCCGTGGCGGGTGGAGTATATCTTCACAGCTCCGCCGCCTTTCTTATCTCAGCCTCGGCGTTCTCGAGCATGAGAGCGCTGGGCTGGTCGCCGCCCATGATTCGCGCAATTTCCGCTATCCTGCCGTCGAGGTCAAGGCGCGTCACGCTCGTCTCGGTGCGGTCGCCCACTACGTTCTTTTCAATCATGAGGTGGTCGTCCGCCATGACCGCTATCTGCGACAGATGCGTCACGCAGATGACCTGCCGCACCTTGCCTATCTGACGGAGCTTTATGCCGATTTTCTGCGCCGCCTTGCCGCTGACGCCCGTGTCTATCTCGTCGAATATCATCGTCGGTATGCTGTCCTTGTCCGCGATGACGCTTTTCAGTGCAAGCATGATGCGCGAGAGCTCGCCGCCCGAAGCTATCTTCGAGATAGGCTTCGGCTCCTCGCCCTTGTTCGCGGAAATGAGGAATTCCACGCTGTCCATGCCGTTGACCGTCAGCTTGCCCTTTTCGTGGCGGACTTCGATTATCACGCCCTCCATGTTGAGGAAGGCGAGCTCCGCTGTAACGCGCTCCGTAAAGCGTGCCGCGACCTCCTCGCGGTAGTTATACAGCGCCTTTGCCTGCTCCGTGACCTCGTGCAGGAGCTGCTCGCGCTCCTTGACAAGCTCGGCTATCTCGTCGCCGCAGCCGTCGAGCGCTGACATCTCCGCGCAGGCGTCATCGTACAGCTTGACAAGCCCCTCGCAGTCAGTCGCGTACTTGCGCTTGAGCTTGTTTATCGTGCCGAGGCGCTCGGCTATCTCATCAAGGCGCTGACCGTCGAGCTCTATCTTTCCCGCGGCGTGCTCGAGCTCGGATGCTATGTCCGCAAGCTCTATCTCAGCCGCAGAAAGGCGCTCGTACAGCGCTGCGAGGCTCTTGTTGCTCTCGGTGAAGCCCGAGAGCTCCCCCTCCGCTGAGGCAAGCAGCTCGTTGGCTGTGCCCTCGCCCGTTATCGCCGAAACTGCGTTGTTTATGGCGATTATCGCCTTTTCCGAATTCTTGGCGGCTTCGTACTCGCGCTCGAGGTCGTCGTCCTCGCCCGCAGTCAGCCCAAGCTCGCCTAAATCGTCGATTATCTCGTTGAGCGTGCGGCTCCTCTCGAGACGCGACTGCTCCTTCTTTTTCAGCTCCCCGAGCGTGCGCGCGGTCTGCTGTAGTCTGCGGAAGCTCGCCCTGTACGCGGAGAGCAGCGTGTCGTCGCCGCCGAAATCGTCGAGTATCTGCAAGTGGCGCTCGCTGTCGAGAAGTATCTGGTTGTCGTGCTGACCGTGTATGTTTATCAGCAGCGAGCCTATCTCCCTGAGAAGTCCCACGGAAGCCGTGCGGTCGTTGATGCGCGCGACGCTTCCTCCGTCGGAGCTTATCTCGCGCGTGACCGTTATCTCGTCGTCCTCGTGGTCGAAGCCGAGCTCGTCGAGCTTTGCCTCGACCTCAGCGGGGAGATGCGTGAACAGTGCCGTGATTATCGCCTTGTCGCAGCCCGTGCGGACTATCTCCTTGCTGCTGCGCTGTCCGAGCACCGCGTTGATGCCGTTGATTAGTATGGACTTTCCCGCGCCCGTCTCGCCCGTGAAGATATTCAGCCCGTCACCGAGCGGTATGACCGCCTCCCTGATGACGGCAAGATTCTTGATATATATTTCCTTCAACATCTGAGTGCTACACTACCTTCCGGGGAAAACCTCGCTCTTGAATTTCTTGCACAGCTTCTTCGCGTCGGACTCAGTCCGCATGAGAATGAATATCGTATCATCGCCCGCTATAGTCCCGACTATGCCCTCGTGATTAGCGGAGTCGATAGCGGCGCACGTGCCCTGAGCCATACCCGCGCGGCATTTCAGCACTATCGTGTTCATCGCGTAGTCGACCGATACGACCGACTCGGAGAATATACTCTTCTCCGCAACTGCCGCCGCGGGGAGAGTGTACCTGTAGATGCCGTTCTCGTCGCGCTGTTTCACGAGCGAGAGCTGCTGGATATCGCGCGAGAGCGTCGCCTGAGTGGTCTTTATCCCGCGCTCCGCGAGGTACTGTATCAGCATTTCCTGCGTGGTTACGGGCTTTTCGCCTATTATTTCAAGTATGATATCGTGTCTGCGGTTCTTCATAAATATCTCCGTTATTGACTATTTCAGCGGTCGGCAGAGCTTCCTGCACAGCGACTCATGGAAGGAATTGCCGATGAGGTCGACGAATCTGAGCGTGTTCCGTCCGCGCATTATCTCGACCGACTCGCCCTCTCCGAGCTGTACCTTTATCTCGCCGTCAACGCTTATCACTATGGGGTCGCGGGACGTCCTGTCCGTGAGCGTCAGCCGCCTGTCTTTCGAGAAAAGCGTCGCGCGCGAAAAGAGCGAATGCGGGCATATCAGCGTCATTTCTATGCACTCGAGGTCGGGCTCTATGACGGGCCCTCCCGCCGAGAGAGCATACGCCGTCGAGCCCGAGGGCGTGCTGAAAAGCACTCCGTCGGCTCGGTATCTGCCGATGAGATAGCCGTCCGAGCAAACGTCAAAGTCGCTTATCCTGAACCCCGCCGAGCGCGCCGACACCTCGTTCAGCGCCGTGTACGTAACGTCACCGTCCTCGCCGTGAGCCACGACGTCTATCGTCATGCGCTCCGAGACGGTGTACTCGCCCGTGGTAAGGAGTACGAGCTTGTCGAGCTGGTCAGCCTCGAGTCCCGCCATGAAGCCGAGAGTTCCCGTATTTATACCGAGCATTTTCGTGTCCGTGCCCATGAGGTGCTTGGCACAGCGCAGGATAGTGCCGTCTCCGCCGATAGCGATAACTATGTCGGCTGTTTTCGCCGACGTCTCTATGTCCTCGAAGGTGACGCGCTTGTCCTTGAAATCTTCGCGGAATTTGCCGCTCACGCAGACCTCAACGCCCGCTCTGCCGAGCACGTCACAGGTCTCCCGCGCACAGCTCAGCGCGTTTTTCTTCTGAAAGTTCGGGTACAGTACGGCTTTCATTTTATCCTCCATCAAAGAGCGGCGAACGCCTCGTTCACCGTTTTTTTATAGTCGCATGGCGGCACTGGAGCCTCAGTCTTTCTGAGCTCCAATAGATACTCTATATTCCCGCTCCCGCCGCGGACGGGCGAAAACGTACAGCCCACGGGAACAAATCCCATGAGCCTTGCAAAGCTGTCTATCTCGCCGAGTATGCGCTCGTGGACTTTCCTGTCCTTGACGACGCCGCGCTTGCCGATGTCGCTCCTGCCCGCCTCAAACTGCGGCTTCACAAGCACAGCGGCACAGCCGTCCGCGCTGAGCAGCTCGTACATCTTCGGCAGTATCTTCGTCAGCGATATGAACGACACGTCCGCGCTGATGAAGTCGGCAGCTCCGCCTATCATATCGGGCGTGACCTCGCGGATATCGGTGCCCTCCATGTTGACGACGCGCCCGTCACGTCTGAGCAAGTCCGCGAGCTGTCCGTGCCCGACATCGACCGCATACACGCGCGCGGCTCCGTGCATGAGCATATACTCCGTGAAGCCGCCCGTCGAGGCGCCGATATCGAGGCAGACCCTGCCTGTAAAATCAAGTCCGAACGCCTGTGCCGCCTTTTCGAGCTTCAGTGCTCCCCTGCCGACGTAGACCTCCTGCACCGACGACTCGATAACGTCCTCGGCAGTGACCTCATCGGAGGCTTTTTTGGCAGTCCGTCCGTTTACTGTGACGGCTCCAGCCTTTACCATTTCCTTTGCACGCTCACGGCTCCTTGCAATGCCGCGCGATACGAGCTCGGAATCAAGCCTTGCCATCTTCCAAGCTCCTGCGACAGACGTAGTCCGCCATTTTTTCTGCTGTAAGTCCGAGCTTCGCAAGTGCGGACTTCACCGACGCCTGCTTGATGAAGCCTTCGGCAGTAACGCGGCTGTAGTCTCCGCTGTAGCGCTGCTCCATGAGGAGGTCGCCGAATATCGCGGAAATACCGCCCATGCGCTCAGCCTCCTCGAAGAAGACTATGCGCCTGTACTGCTTTATCTCGCCGATGACGTCGTGCGGGACGGGAAATATCTTCGTCAGCTTCAGGATATCGCAGCCTATGCCGCGCTCGCTGAGCAGGCTCTGAGCCTTGTATGCCTCGTTGTACAGCCTGCCGTAGGTTATGATGAGGGTGTCGCAGTTGTCGCCGCGCATGAAGATGTGCTCCGTGCTGACGTAGTCCCTGTTGAAGGAGACGTCCTCAGCTCCGCGCGGATAGCGCACCGCAACAAGCCCCTTGTTCGCATAGATAGCCTTTTTCATGCAGAGCCTGAGCTCCTCGTAGCATGAAGGCGAATATATCACCGTATTCGGTATCGACGTCAGCATCGCAACGTCGAAAAGTCCCTGATGCGTCTCGCCGTCCTCGCCGACTATGCCCGCGCGGTCGACTCCGAGCACAACGTGGAGCTTTCCTATCGCGACATCGTGTACGAGCTGGTCATACGCGCGCTGCAAAAACGTCGAATACACCGCGAATACGGGTATCTGTCCCATGGAGGCAAGTCCGCCCGCAAAAGTGACGGCGTGCTGCTCCGCAATGCCGACGTCGTAGAAGCGCTCAGGGAAGCGCTTGCAGAAATACTGCAAGCCCGTGCCGTACTTCATAGCCGCTGTTATCGCGCAGATACGGTCGTCCTGCTCGCCGAGAGCCACGAGCTCCTTGCCGAATGCAGTCGAGTAGCTGTCGCTCGCCGCGACCTCGGGATTGCCCGTCTCTATGTCAAATCTGGAAATACCGTGGTACTCGCCCGGATTTTTCTCCGCGGGGAGATAGCCCTTGCCCTTAGTAGTCTTGACGTGTATGAAAACAGGCTTGTGGTAGCTCTTCGCCATGTGCATTACCTGATCGAGCTCGGTCAGGCTGTGACCATTGACAGGTCCGAGGTAGATGAAGCCCATATCCTCGAACATAGTATGCTCAAGTATCGTCGATTTTATCGAGTCTTTCGCGACCTTCATTCCCTTTGTGACCGTCTTTCCGACCACGGGTATCTGATTGAGGTTCTTCTCTACCCAGCGCTTGGTATCGAGATATTTCTCGGTATTCCTGAGAGTGGTGAGATACTGTCCGAGCGAGCCGACGCTCTTGGAAATAGACATATTGTTGTCGTTGAGGATAACGATGAGGTTGCTGTCCTGCTTGCAGCAGCAGTTGTTCATCGCCTCGTAGAACATTCCGCCTGTCATAGCTCCGTCGCCGATAACAGCCACGGTGTAGTTATCGCGTCCCTGCAGCTTCATTGCCTCCGCGATACCGCAGGCTGCGGATACGGAGGTGCTGCTGTGACCTGCGATGAATGAATCATGCACCGATTCCTCGGGCTTCGGGAAGCCCGATATGCCGTTCTCCTGACGCAGTGAGCCGAGCTTGTCAGCACGCCCCGTCAGTATCTTGTGAACATACGCCTGATGTCCTACGTCCCATACTATCTTGTCCTCGGGTGAGTCGAAATTGCGGTGTATAGCCATTGTCAGCTCGACCACACCGAGATTGGAAGCAAGGTGTCCTCCCGTCTTCGAAACCGTCGATATCAGCAGATTGCGTATATCCGCGCACAGATACTTGCACTGCTGGAGACTGAGCTTCTTCAGGTCGCTCGGCAGCTCGAGCTCCGAGAGGCTGACCCTGTTTCCGTCGTTTATAAATTCGTTCATTTTAACTCAGCGGAGCGGCGCTCCGCAGCTCCTTGTTTATTTTGTACGATCGAGCAGATATGCTGTGAGCTCCTTGAGGAAGCCGTTGTCGTCGATATTGTCTATCCACTCGAGAGCCTCGTCTGTTATCTTGTTTGCCATTTCACGAGCCTTCTCAACGTTGTATAGTGTAACAACGGATGCTGTGTCGGCAGGCTTGCCCTCCTCAGCGTCGAGGATATCGTCGATTATCTGATATGCAAGACCTACTCTGAGTCCGAACTCCGCAGCAGCTCTGAGGTTCTCGTTCGTGCCCTCGGCACAGATAGCACCGATAACGCAGGAAACAGCGATGAGCTGACCCTTCTTGCATCGGTACATATTCATTATCTCTTCCTCGGTGATGTCCTCGCGGGTGCGGCTCTCGATGTCGATGACCTGTCCGCCTATCATGCCGTCTCTGCCGACAGAGTTGGCGAGAACTGATATAATGAGCACCTTCTGGTCAGCGGTGAGCTCGGGAGCATCGGCGATGACCTCGAACGGGAGTACGGAGAGTGCGTCGCCCGAGAGGATAGCCAGAGCCTCGCCGAACTTCTTGTGAGCGGACTCCTTGCCTCTGCGGCTGTCGTCATTATCAAGAGCGGGAAGGTCATCGTGTATGAACGCAGAGGTATGTATCATCTCAACTGCACACGCGGGAGCTACGGCGTTCTCGATGTTGCCGCCGAGTGCCTCGCAGAACGCGTACACGAGCATGGGTCTGATGCGCTTGCCGCCCTTGAGCGAGTAGTTCATAGCGTCAATGAGCATCATCTGCGGACGGTTGTCGTTGCTGTAGTTGTTGAACTTGATGATCTTTTCATCGGTAAGCTTGAGGTATTTTGCCATTTTTTCTTCAAAGTTACTCATTTTTCTCTTTCGACGGTGCAGCTCCGTCATCCTCCGTTATTTTTATTTTCGCTTCATCGAGCTGCTTTCTGCAAACGGCTGAGAGCTTCACTCCCTCGCCGTACAGCTCGACTGCCTTTTCAAGTGGTATATCGCCTTTTTCAAGCTCCGCGACTATGCCGCCGAGCATTTTCAGGTTCTCTTCAAAGCTAACGTTTTTTTTCATAAATTCACCATTTTTTCGTGATCTGCGCCTCTGCTCCGCCGCTGTCGAACCGCAGTGTCACGGTGTCTCCCTCGCTTATCGTCTCGGAACTCCGCACGAGCTCGTCGCCGCTGTAAACGAGCGAATATCCCCTTGCCATGACCTTCAGCGGGCACAGTGCCTCCAAGCGTGCGATTTTTTCGCCGAGCTCCGCGCTTCGCCTGTCCATGAAGCGGGAAAGTGCCGTGTCGAGCCGCTCGTCGAGGCGGTCGAGGCTGTTCCCCGTGAGGACGAGCCTGTTCTCGGGAGACTGCGCCGTCAGCCGTGCGCCGACCGCAGCGTACCTGTCCGCGGCTCTGTCGTATGCCGACTTCGCCGCCTTTTCGGCTCTGCGGACGTACTGCTCTATCGTCTCGCGTATCGCCCCTATCTCGGGAGCTGCGAGCTCTGCCGCCGCTGACGGGGTAGGAGCGCGCATATCTGCCGCAAGGTCGCATATGGTGTAGTCCACCTCATGACCTACCGCCGATATCACAGGCACCTTGCAGCCGTACACCGTGCGGGCGACCTGCTCGGAATTGAAAGCGCCGAGGTCCTCTGCGGAGCCTCCGCCGCGCCCGACTATGATAACGTCGCAGCCCGCGCTCTCGGCTCTGAGAATTCCCCTGCATATGGACTCGGGAGCACCCTCGCCCTGCACGAGCGCGTTGACCGCGTACAGCTCGCACAGCGGATAACGCCGCGTCAGCACGTTGATGATGTCGCGCACAGCAGCGCCGCTCAGCGACGTGACAGCGCCTATCTTCCTCGGCATATACGGCAGCGGACGCTTGTGCTCCGCGGCGAATATGCCCTCCTTCTCGAGCTTGCGTTTCAGCTGCTCGAGCTCGACGCTCGCCTTGCCTGCGCCCTCGGGTATGATGTCGTTCGCGTAGAGCTGATACAAGCCGTCGCGCTCGTACACCGATATGCTCCCCGACACGATGACGGACATACCGTCCTCGGGCATGAATCTCAGCCGTGAAGCCGCCCCCGCGAACATCACAGCCTTTATCGAGCTCTCGCTGTCCTTGAGCGAAAAGTAGCAGTGACCGCTCTTGAAGTGCTTGATGAAGTTCGATATCTCGCCCTTCACCATTATGCCCTGCAATATCCTGTCGCCCTTCAGCTTCGAGCCGATGTACCTGTTGACCTGTGTGACTGTTACTACAGGCATAAACTATCACCTGCCTGTTTCAGATAGCCGTATATCGCGACTCCCGCCGCATTGTCGCATGAGAATTCGGGCGCCGCGAAGCTCGCTGACGGATAACGCAACTGTATCTTGTCGCGTATGAGCTTGTCCGACATCACGCCTCCCGCAAAAACGAGCGGCAGACTGCCATATTTTTCAATAGCACAGTCGGTCATCGCGAGTATCGTCTCCGCCACGAAGTCGAGGCAGTATCGTGCGATATTCTCAGGCTTTTCGCCGTTTCTGAGCATCTCCCCGCACTTGTTCTCGACTCCCGACAGGCAGCAGCTCCCGTCCTTTATCACGGGCTTGACCTTGAACTGCTTATCGGCATTCACCGCGAGCTTTTCGAGCTCCGCGCCGCACGGGAATCTCAGTCCGAGCATAACTCCCGCCCTGTCGACGGCTTGTCCCGCCTTCAGGTCGAGCGAGGTTCCGACCTCCGTGATGTTCAGCACATTTTCGCTGTCAGGCTCACAGAACAGGCAGTCCGTCGTGCCACCGCTTACGTGGAAGGCGATGAACCGCTCCCTCACGAGCGCGAGCCTGTCCGCCGAGTAAAGCGCCGCGAGGATATGACCTATCTGATGCGAGGTAGTGTGCAGCTCCGTACCCGTCGCCGCCGAATATGCCCGCGCGTAGCCCTCTCCTACGAGGAAGCAAGGCATATACGAGCCCTCGATATTTCGCGGTCTGACAGAAGCAGCAACTGTTGCCGCGTCCGTTGGACGGTGCTCGCGGCAGAGCTCCTCTATCAGCTCGGGAAGCTGCTTCGTGTGGTGGAAGACGGCGTCGCTCTGTCTGAGCCCGAGCTCGCCCTCCTTGACTGGCAGCAGCCTTTTCCGCTGTATGACGCGGTTCTCGCCGCTGATGTACACTGCCACAGACGTGGTGTAGTTACTGGTGTCGATACCTATGTGGTCAGGCATTTTCAGACTCTCCATGGTCGCGCGAGAATGCTCCGAGCACGCCGTTGATAAATGAAGCGTCCTCCTTGTAGGTATAGGTCATCGCGAGCTTAACAGCCTCGCTGATAGCCGCATTCATCGGCGTATTCCCGTCGTAAAGGCATTCATACAGCGCTATGCGCAGTATCGCATGGTTGAGCTTGGAAATACGGGAAAGTTTCCTTGACTTGCTGTAATTTTCAATGATACCGTCGAGCTCTTCCGCGTGAGTGAGAGTACCGTCGACGAGCTGCTTGACCTCGTCATTTACGGTTATCTCGTCTATCTCCTCGGCTATCTCGTAGAGTTCCTGTATATCATCGTCGCGCAGAAGCTGTTCAAAAACGAGCTTGAATGCGCTGTCTCTGACTTCTCTTCTTGACATTTCATCTCTCCCCTCTTATTCAAACACAACGCCGTTCACGATGACATTCACTCTCGCCACCGCAACGCCCGTCATATTCTGAACGTCTTCCTTTACTGCGGTCTGCACCTCTTCCGCTACCGCGATAGACTTGTAACCGCTCTTGACCTTTATCTTTATATCCAGAGCCGCGACGTCACCGATAACCCCTACGGTTATGGGTCCGTTCTTCTTGAGCTTGCTCATCTTGGTCATCTCGCCGTCAAGACCTGCCACGCCCTTTACCTCGAGTGCGGCAAGCCTCGCGACTGTGATTATGACGTCCTCCGAGATACTGAGCTTGCTCTGTGCGCTCTTTTTGACATCTGCCATTTTTGTACCTCCGTTTCGCGAAGATTTGAGTGTATATTTTAATTAAAGTATAATATACACTCTCGCTTCTATATTATACCAAAAAAATTCAGAATATTCAACTACTTTACCTCAAAAATTCTGATATTTTCAGAAGAAATTTCTGTCTCTCCGAGAATTATGTCCTTGATAGCCGCTGCCTGAGCCTTGTCAAGCCCCTCGGTCTTGACTACGACCTTCGCTGATTCGCCGTCGAGATAGGCTACGCAGTCCTCGAAGCCCTGCGCTTTGACGAGGGATTCTATCGTCCCCTCGCTCTCTATCAGCTTCGATACCTCCACTGCGTCGAGCGCGTTGACCACCATTTCGTCCTCGGTGAGGTCGCCGCCGCCGATTATGGTCTGGAGAGTCTGTACTGCCTCGTCGCGCCCGTTCATGCGGTCGAGGCGAGCCTGCGCGAAGTAGTCGACCTGCTCTGCATCGCCGCTGTCGGGAGTGGCGCTGACGAACTCTGTATCGCCGTAGTTGACCGTGTCGCCCATTTCCGCGACATTCACCGTCTCGCCATCCTTCGTGAACTTCGTCGGCGTGGTCGTGTAGTTTATGTAGACCGCTATCGCCAGCATGAGCGTCAGGCAGGTCATGATTATCTGCTTTTTTCCGATTATGATTGTTGGTTTTTTCATAGCTTGCTCCTCATTTCATCTTAGTTACATATATTCGCGAGGTAGGTATCCCCAGTGCCGCCGAAACTGCCCTGTATATCCTCTCCTCGACCGCAGGGTCGCCGCAGCCCGTACACGCGACCACAGCTCCCGTTATCGCGGGCGCCTGCACCGTCTCTATGAGCGGCTCGCGCTGCCCGCCTCCGCCTGTCATGACATATTTTTTCTCCTCCTCCGTTCTGTTGTCCTGACTGCTTTTCCGTCCCTCGGCAGCGTAAACGTAGCGCTCGCCTGTCCCGACAGTGAGATAGACCTCAACCTCTCCCGCCCCGTCGATGCGCCGCAGGAATCCGCGCAGTCTCTCCTCGGTGTCGCGGCAGTAGCTCTCCGACTGTGACGCCGTGCTCACCGTGTCGGGAGCCTGCGGAGCGGGCTGCTTCCTGTCCGTCAGAAAAGATGATATAAGTATCAGAAGCAGTCCCGCAGTCCCGAGGGCTGTGACGGCTATCGCGGAGCCCTTGCTGCCGAGCACCTCGCCGAGCTTACCAAACGCCTTCATTTACGACCTCCGTTTCATCTCCGAGAGTGTTGTGTATGACCTCTGCTGCACCCTCGATATCCTCTGTGTTCACCGTCACCCTACTAATAGATATGCTCCCGTCGGACAAAATATTAACCTCCGCTGTAATTTTTCCGCAGCCGATACCCGCTGCGGCTAACTGCTCTGTGAGGATATCGCTCACATTTGATGCTGTCCGCTCCGCAAGTGCGCAGTCGTAGAGCTCCTGCGCATAGCTGCTGTCCGAGAGCTCATATGCCGATATATCGGGCAAAGAGAAGTCCGCAAAGCCGCTGACGAACGGCGCTGTGATGACGAGCGCGAGCAGTATGTCCAGTATCAGCCTGAGCTGACCCTTCATCTTCACGCTGCCCGCCGTCTGTCCGATGAGGCTCTTTGCCGCCGATACTGCACATACCGCGAGCACTGCCGCCTTGATATCCATTGCTTCACCCCTGTCCTATAGTCTGAGCCAGTATCGCCGACGAAATAATGAACATCAGCGAATAGCACACAAGCACGCACTGCGCGACGGCAAGCCCGCCGTCAAGGCTTTTCAGCAGCTTCGACAGCGACGAAGCCGAGAACATATCCGCGGCTGCCGCTCCGAGCAGCATAACTCCGCGATAGGCAAACAGCTCCAGCAGCTTCGGGAGCAGCAGCAGGACGATTGCCAGCACGCCTGCCGCTCCGATAGTGCTGCCGATGACCTCAAAGCTGCCTCTCACAGTCGCATATGCGTCCGATACGGCTCCGCCCACGATAGGGACTGCGCCTGAGATAAGCGATTTTGCCGCCTTCACGGCGACTCCGTCCGCCCTGCCCGCAATGGTGCATTTCAACGTGACAAAGCCCGTGAAAAGCCCCATTACAAGCGTTATGCTCCATGTCGAAGCCTTTTTCAGCAGTCCCGTCACGCTCTCAAGCGCGGAATCGGGGAAAACGCTGCCCGTCACCGATAGAGCCGTCGACGCGCCAAGTATCGGCATGAGATAGGTCTCCGAGAGCTCGGTTATCAGCTCCGACGCGCCGAGTATCAGCATATGGTACACCCCCGCCGAGCTCATTCCTCCGCACATCACCGCAACCGCCGTAAATACGGGCACGAACACGATGATGAAGCCTCCGCACAACTCTATCTCCTCGACTGTGGAGCGGTAGACGTCTATCAGCTGCGGTGCTGTTATCGCTGCCGCTGACATCACGCAGACCATGTCATAGGTGCTGCCCGAAGTCCCGCCGAGAGCGCTGCCCGCCGACGTTCTCAGCACCGAAGCTGCCACGATAACGAGCAATATCGCCGAAAGCAGCCTTGTCGGAGCAGCGAGGCGGTCGGCAAGCCTGTCCCATATCGCAGAGGTCAGCTCCCCGAAGCTGAGCGAGGAGATGTCCTCAAAGCCTATCCCGAGGTCGAATTCGGCAAGCGCGTCGTCGAGCTGCTCGGTGACCTCGGAGTAGACCTCATCGGGCTCGTCCGCGCGAGAAGTGCACGGTACGGCTGCCGCAAGTAGAAGCACAAAGCTCACCGCGGCTATTATGATATATCTCATACGCACCTCACAGTATCTCGCCTATCCGCGTGATAAGCGCTCTTATCAGCGGCAGGCTGAGGAATGTCACAGCTCCGCGCCCCCACAGCTCCGCCGCGGAAGCGATAGCCGTCTCGCCGCTGTCACGGCACAGGTCGGAGGTAACCTGTGTGATAAGGCAGACTGCGGTCGCCTTGAATACAAGCGAGATGTAGCTCTCTGGAAGCCCCGAATCGAGAAAAAACTGCCGTATATCGGCGAGTACTGGTGCAAGCATGGCGAAAAGAGCTCCCGATACGACTACGCACGCCGCCAGAGATATGAACAGCGACTGCTCGCGGACGTACTGCCGCAGAAGAACTGCCAAAATTGCCGATGCTACGCAGAAAACGGCAGTTGAAAAGGCGTTCTCTACCATAGTCCGAACACCGATTTTACCGTGTCGAACAAGCCGCCTATCTCCTGCACGATGATGACCAGCACTACTATCAGCCCCGCAAGAGTGGTCATCATTGCCTGTTCTTCGCGCTCTGCACGCTTCAGCACAAGGTTGAGCACCGCCACGATTATGCCCACTCCCGCTATCTTGAAAATAAGGTCAATGTCCATTGAAAACGTCCTTTCATATTACCATGATGCCCGCCATAACGCCGAAAAGCAGCCCTACGCTCCGATAGAGCCGCCCCTTACGGAGATACGACTCCCTCCTGCGCTGCTCGAGGTCGGCAAGCGTGACTTCGAGCGCACGTATCGAGTCAAGCTGACTCGCACTGTCGCTGCGCCCGATAATTCTGCCGAGACGAAGCAGCAGGCTTTCCTCGTCAGAGCAATAATGTGCCGATATTACGGCATTTTCCCAGCAGGCACGAAAATCCGAGCCGCGCTCATATTCCGCGGGAAGCAACTGCAAAAACGTGAGCGGAGCAAGCTCACTGTCACGTTTCAGCTCGGCGCAGACAGCGTACACATCGTCGCTCCTGTATCCGACAAGAAATGCCGTTCTACGCAGTAAACAGCCAATTACCGCACAGAGCTCCTGCTCGCGGCGCAGCTTATCCGCGAGCCTGAAGCCTATGAGTCCGCCTGCGGCAACGAATGCCGCAGAAGCCGCTATCCTCAGCAGCATCTCACAGCTCCCTCACTTCGCGTATCATTCCTGGAGAGGACGCTCCCGCAAGAAAAACTGCGTGCCTGAACAGATTGACAGAGAGCAGCTTCTCTGCGAATGGACGGCGTTTCAGAGCTTCAAGGCTGTCGGCGTGAACTGTCGCGATAAAGCTGATACCGCAGCCCGCTCCCGCAAGCATCGCCTCCGTATCGGAATCGTCGGCAATTTCGTCGCATATTATGTAGTCGGGCGACAGCGAGCGGATAGCAGAAATAATGCCGATATTTCGCGGACAACCGCTCATCACGTTCGTCAGTACGCCGACCTCGTTCCCAAGCTGACCGCCCGAAACAGCGGCTATCTCTCCGCGCTCATCAATGAGTGCGACCTTCCTGCGTTTGCCTATTATTCGGCTGATATCACGGAGAAGTGTCGTTTTGCCAGAGTTGACTCCGCCGCAAATGAGCAGACCGCTGTCAAAGAGAGATTCAAGCTCGTCAGCACAGCCGACAACACATCGCGAGATTCGGAAGCTTATGCCCGTGACCTCAGTAATGATACCGTCGGAGTTGTATACGCCCGAAATCCCCGCACGAATGCCGTTCCCGACAATGAAATACCCCTGACGGAATTCGCTGATATGGCTGTGGAAGGAAAAATGCGAGACGGCGTCGACTGTCCTGCGGATATCCTCCGCGGTACATCTGACACAAGATGTATTATTGCTGCTCGCGGTCAGGGTGTTTGCGGTCAGAAAGACTATCCTGTCGGGAAAAACGACGGTAAGAGGTTGTCCGAGGTAGAGACGTATCTCCGTGACATCGCTACCTATCGTGCTGACGGCACGCAGCAGCGGAGCTCTCAGCCGCTCAGATAGATAACCCGCGATTATCTCAAGGCTTGTACGTTCATTCATTTTCATCGCTCCTTTTACTACAGTGTATGCGTCGTGCTCACAGAGTAGAACAAAAAAAGAGCGCCGAAGCGCTCCAAACAAAAAAAACAGCGTACCGAAGTACGCTGTTTGTATGTGAAATTATTCCTTTACACCACCAAGTGCAACACCTGCGATGATGAATCTCGAGAGGAATACGTAAGCGATAATGATCGGGATGATAGCCATTGCGATTGCAAGGTAGATAGCACCGTAATCATTGAATCGGTCAGACGACTGAATAGCCGAGATCATCATAGGAAGTGTCTTCTTGCTGAGCTTAACATTGATAAGGATCATGTTAGGTGTATAGAAGTTGTTCCAGCTTGCGATGAAAGCGAAGATAGCCTGAACAGCTATAGCCGGCTTCATCATCGGGATAGCGATAGAAACGAATGTCCTGAACTCGCCGCAGCCGTCGATACGGGCTGCCTCAACGATGTCAAGCGGGAATGAAGACTTCATATACGACCTCATAAAGTATACTACACCCGGAGCTGCAATAGAGGGAAGAATAAGGGGCCAGTAAGTATTTGTGAGGTGTATCTTGGACATAAAGCTCAAGAAACCTGCGGATGTTACCTGCATAGGAACCATCATTACAAGAAGAACAACCGCATAGGAGATCTCCTTGAGCTTGAAGTCGTAAACGTGGATACCGTAAGCTGTAAGAGCTGAGAAGAAAACGGTAAGGAAGCAGGAACTGCAAGTTATTATCAAGCTGTTCCTGTAACCGAAAAGTGCACGGTAGTTAAGTCTGTAGTCCGCGCTCGTAACGATCTTATAGTTGTTAAAGAGGTTAGAGCCGGGAAGGAATGTGATACCGTTAGCAATTATCTTATGCGGAAGAGTTGCGTTTACGAGAAGGATATATATCGGAAATAAACAGATAATTGTCAGGATAACGAACCAGATGAAGAGTATCGTTGACTTGAGAACGATCTTAGCTCTGTAGTTATCCTTGGTTTTTCCATAAACTGAATTCATCTTGCTCATATCGAAAAACCTCCAAACTGTTTACTTTCTGCCTTGAGCTGTTTTGCGATCTTCTTTCTCTGCTTCTTCTTAGCGATCTCGTCCTTATCACGAGTCATATAGAACGCGATACAGCCGAGAATAAGAGTGATGAAGAACAGAAGAATTGACGCAGCACCTGAGTAACCGAGCTTACTCTGATTCAAATCAGAAACATGGAAGTAGCTGTAAATAAGAGCAGCAATAGTCTCGACGTGCTCGCCGACCTTACCGTCCTTGTTGTAGAGGTAAGGAATATCGAACATCTGAAGACCACCGATCATAGATGTAACGAGTGTATATGCCATGATAGGAGTAAGAAGGGGCAGAGTTATCTTGCGGAAAACTTGTCCCGAGCTTGCGCCGTCGATAGCAGCAGCCTCGAAGAGTGAGGGGTTGATACCCTGAATACCTGACATGAGCATGATCATGGTGTTACCGAACCACATCCATGTCTGGATGAACATGATGACGACACGTGAAGGCCATACACCCTCGATGAAGGGGATACAGTCAACCTTGTCACCGGGGAGCGACTTTACGATGCCTATCTTGTTAAGAAGGGAGTTGATCGCACCGGGGTTTGTCTCAGACTGACCGCAGAGCTGTACGAAAAGTACGGCAACTGAAGCAGCTGTGATGATGTTGGGAAGATACATTACTATCTTAAAGAATTCCTTGCCCGGAATCTTGAGGTTAGCCTCTGTGAACCAAACCGCAAGTGAAAGAGAAAGAATGAGCTGAGGAATGAAGTTGCCTACCCAAAGGATAACAGTGTTGCCAAGAGTTCTGAGGAAGCTCTCATGTACCTGAGTAGCAAGAGCAAACTGATTCTTGGAACCGAATAAAAGGTCTGTGTAGTTCTTGACACCGACAAAAGTGTCGAGACCTGTGTCACTATTGCCGTGGAAGCTAACAATAAATGTATTTATCAACGGCCAGAACTGGAAGAAGAGATAAACAATAAAAAATGGCAGTATGAAAATATAGCCATACTTAGCGTAGCTTATAGATTTAATGCGGCGCTGAGCAGCTGTTGCCATAACACACACCCTCTCGTGAATTGATTAGTAACAAATATACACCTACGGAATACATAAGTATTCCGTAGGCATAATTTGTGTTAAATGTTATGTTGTTTTAAGGGATTATTCAACTGTGATACCAGGAACAGCCTCTACAACCTTCTTCTTGAATGTTACAACTGTATCCTCCCAAGACTTGCCACCCTTGAGGTAATCGTCTGTTACAGCGTTGAGGAACTCGCCCTTAACAGCTGCATCATAAGGAGTGATAAGACCATTGAAGTTGATTGTCTTAGCGTTGTTAGCAAGCTCTGCGAAGTAGTTCTGATTGTCAGCAAAGTTGCCGGAGATCTTCTCGTTGAATACTGTGTTAGCAGCGATGAGGTCATCCATAACCTTTGTGTTGTTTACATACTCAGGCTTAGCCTTAGCGTATGCAGACATCTGAGCCTCGTCAGAAGTTGCAGAGATGATGAAGTCACGAGCGAGGTCGCCGTTATCTGTAGCAGGGTTAACAACGATCCATGTACCGCCCCAGAAGAATGCCTGCGGGCCCTGGCAAACGTTCCACTTACCGTATGTAGCGCCGCCTTCGCCGCCTGCTGCGTCGAGGAAGAAGCCACCGAAGCCCCATGTAGATACGAAGTAACCCATGCAAGCATCGTTAGAACCAGCTGCAGTCCACTCATCTGTCCACTGGCTGTTCTTTGTTACGCCGCCGCAATCCCAGAGCTCCTTAGCTGTATCAGCGAAGTTCTTGCAGAAGTCATCGATAACGAGCTTGTTATCAACAACCCAAGGCTGTGTACGACCGCAAGCGAATGCCTGCCACATACCACCAACTGTATCAGCGAGAGCTGTCTTACCGTTGGACTTTGTCTGAACTGTCTTAGCAGCCTCAACGAACTTGCTCCAGTCAGCAACCTTAGCCTGCATGTCAGCGGGTGTAGCTGCATCGAGGTAGTCCTTAGCAAGGTCAGCTCTGTAAGCGAAGCCGCCTGCTGCTGCCTGCCATGAAACGCCCTTACGAACGCCGTTGGAATCCTTACCGATCTCATCTGTGTACTTGTAGATGTTAGCGAAATCGCTGTCGCCGAGACCGAGCTTGCTGAGAGCAAGAGTCTTGGAGTCATCGTTGATGTACTTGAGAGCCCAGTCAGCCTCGCAGAAGTATACATCGAGGTCGCCGCCATCGTTGAAGAGCTGGTCGTAACGCTCGGAAGCATCGCCGCCGCCTACACCGAAGGAGATGAAGTGGATGCCGTCTACCTTATCATCAGCAAGGTCGTCCTTGATTGTGTCCATGGAAAGACCCTTCCACTGAGCGATAAGAGCAGGAACGTCGTCTGCGTTCCAAGCTGCAACTGTGAATGTTTTGCCGCCTGTCTTAACAGAAGCGTCGAGCTCACCTGAGGAAGCCTCTTCGCCAACTGTTGTTGTCTCGGAAGCGCCTGTTGTCTTCTCTTCCTTCTTGGAAGAAGAAGAGCTGCTGTTGTCGTCACCACAGCTTGCGAATGCTGTTGCAGCCATTGCAAGTGTAGCTACTAATGCTAATGTCTTCTTAAGTGTGTTCATTAGAATTTTCCTCCTTAAATATGTATATTATAATTTAAAATTATAATACGCTTTGGTTAATAATGGTTTGTGTGGCTGTCTCTTTCGTTCTGTTCCGCACGACGACTGTCCTCGCCGCTGCATAGCGTCTCGTCAGAACTGCCGTTGTGTCCGTTAGGACTATTACCAAGGGTGATGCTCGCCGAGCACTCCTCTTGTAACTTATATCAAGCAACGCTTTCTGCGGAAGTCCTCCGCATTCCGTACCGCTCTGCTCTCCGCCTCAGCTTCCCGACGGACGTCCTCCGCTTTTGGGCTGCCTCTGCTTCTGAGCTTTGGTGTACGTAACTGCATTATATCTTTATAGCAGACGTATTGCTTTTGCATTTACAATATACCGTATTTCGCAGTCAAAGTCAATGCTTTGAATTGTTCTGTAATCCATTTTTGCACAATCTGTACACTTTCAACACGGTTCTATTGTTAGTTTTTACATAATTACAGGCTGTAAAAATAAAAAGTTACAAAACGGTAAAAGGCTTTTTTGACCTTATTACACATAAACGGCGCATTTCTTTTATACCTATTGCCTAAATATCCCAATTATGTACAAATCCGCCTCGTCCGTTTTTGTCTATATTTACTGCGTTGACATCTTCGAGTAGTATTCCAGTATCCCGCTCGCGTCACGGGCGTCGATATCGCCGTCGCAGTTGTAGTCCGCGCACGTCAGTCTCTCCTCGGGGATGACTCCCGCTCCGCCCGTCGACAGCGACGAATAGTGCATGAGCACTCGGCTCGCGTCCTTGGCGTCGACCATGCCGCTGCCGTCTGCGTCTCCGAGCATGAAGCCCTCCCTGACCACTCTGACCGCTATCACGTTATCGGGCAGTCCCTCGCGGCTGACCGTTATCTCCACAGACGTCACCGCTCCGCTGACGGGTATGCGTATCTTCTCGGAGCTGAGCTGTGCTCCATCGCCGCAGGTCACGTCACCGAATGCCTCGGTGTAGAGGTAAACATCACGCGTGTCATCGGGTACAGTCAGCGTGACCGCCCCCTGCCCTGCACGGTATCCCGCGTCGGTCTTGTTCCCGACTCCGTTGCCGTCGGAAGTCACATACTTTATATAATAGAGCTCGGGACGCTCGGGATAGTAGCTCCGCGAGACCGCGCCCTTGCCGTCTGGAGTCGAAGACGCGCTCAGCGTCATCGCCTCCGTGACCTCGATAGGGGCTGTGTACAGCTTGTAGGCTCCGCCCGTGCTGTAGTACACGGCGCCGCCGCCGGGAGCGTTGAGCTCAACGTGCTCGCCCGCAGGCACAGCTCCTGCCGCTTGTGAGAAGCCGACCGCGCCGACCTCCCTGCCGAGCACCTTCAGCGAGATATTGCCGCTCTTTATGCCGACCGTTCCCGCCGAGAACAGCTTCTCCATGTTCGCGTATGCCTTGTCAGCCGCCTCGAGCTCCTCAGTGTCGGTGTCCTCAAGCCCGTCATAGAGCTCCAGCTTTATCGCGTCGAGCAGCTCCGCCTCCTCCTCGTCGGTGTAGGTCATATCGACGGCAGTGACGTCCACCCACTCCGCGCAGTCGGTGCTGTAGAAGCTCTCGCCCTCGTGTGTGGAAGCGATTATTCCGTCGTAAGTGGTATAGCTGCCGAGGCTCGATATCTCGCCGCTTTCGTCGTCCGTGACGTACATCGCCGTCTCGAGCGGCACCACGAACGGGCTGTCCGCGCAGTACATCTTCACCACCGCCGAGAAGCTCTCGCCTCCGCGGACATCGACGCTGCTGTCGAGCGGCAGAGTCATATACCCCGTGAGGCTGCACGTTCCCTTAGTCACGGACGAAGCCGTGCCCGAGGTCGGGTCAGCCGCGTCGGTGAGGTCGGTGTATACCGTTATCTCGTAATCAGTCTCAGGCGAGCCTATATACGTGCCTATCGCCGCTATCTGCGTGTCCTTGTCGGCAGTGAACACATTCGCCATATAGGACGGGTATATCTCGTCGTCGTAGTCATACGCGGACAGGCTCTGCACCTGCGGGTATGTGTCGTGCTGGAAGATGGCGGTGTAGTCGTCCCTGTCGGCGAGCTCGTACACGACGAACTCCGTCAGCGACCTGTCGCAGTAGGATATCCATATATAGCCGTCTTCGCCGTAGGAGCTGCCCCAGCTGTTCTTGACCAGCCATGCGCCGTCACTCGCGGCGGGATTCTTGAATCTGTCCGCGGGGAAGCCGTCGTCCCAGCCGACTATCGCGACTGCGTGGTTCGCAAAGCGCGGCTTCCTGTGCGTATTCGAGGACGCGTAATCGTAGCTGTAGTTCTTCACGGCGTCGAAATAGAAAGACACGTCGCCCGCGTGCCCGCCGTATACGAACGCCTTGACGAGGGCATTGACCTCCGTCTCGTTCGTGCGCTCCCTGTCGTAGTCAAAGGTGTAGGCATTGCGGAGATGATATGCGCACTCGCCGCGCTTGCAGTCAAGCTCGTCTGCGTCCGCGAAGGCGGAGAGGTCGCCGTAGGGCATGACGCTCTCGTCCGCGGGACCTATCCACTGCGCCCACAGATTCGTGAGAGGCAGAGCACTGCCGCCGCTGTTGAACAGTTCCTTGACAGCCTCCGTATCGGTTATATAGGTGCTGTCGGGGAGCGCGCCGTAGTATGCGGCGTGGAACTCCGACAGGTCGACCGTCGGGTCACTGCGGATAATACTGCTCTCCGCACTCGCTATCGCTGAATGCGCCCAGCACGTGCCGTAGGGAGTCTGCGTTTTGACGGGCGATACGGGGTACACGTCACGCATATCGAAGCTGCTCGGAAGCTCGGAGCCGTCCGATACCGCGGGAGCATAGCCGCTCACCTGCGGTTCGAGCACGAGCTCGGAGTCAGCTCCCCTGCCCGTCAATCCGAACACGGGCTGAGAAAGCGAATACCCGCGCGATGTGCCGCTGTCCTCAGCCGCACACTGCTCCGCAAAGCCGACAGCTCCGTTATATGAAGCGGCAAGGCTCAGAGCTGCCGCCGCCGAGACTGCACGCCTCAGAAAAGCTCTCATTCTATCCCTCCCCGTCAGGAAATAACGTCACGCGCGGTGTAGTATGCGATGCCGAACCACTCCCTCACCCAGTAGGTCGGCGCGAGCCACCACGGGGTATGCGCGGATATATTGTACGCCTCCATGCCGAGCTTTTTCGCCTTCATGTCCGAGCGAAGCTGGTGGAAGCCGTCTGTTACTATCGTGATGTGCGCGGGCAGTCCCTCCCGCGCGATGATGTCGTGCGAGAAGCGGAGGTTCTCGTCCGTGGTCGTGGACTTGTCCTCCATATATATTCGCTCGGGAGCGATACCGCGTCCGACGAGGTAGTCCCTCATGCACTTCGCCTCGCTGATTATCTCGTCCGCACCCTGTCCGCCCGAGACGACGACGCAGACCTCCTCATTCTCCGCGAGGTAGCCGTAAGCCGTGTCGAGCCTGCGCCTGAGCATAAGGCTCGGGACGCCGTTTCTGACCTTGCAGCCGAGCACGACTACCGTCGTATCTGTGCTTGGCGGGATATCGTGCATCTCCCGCAGCATGAAAAAGCTCATCACTGCCGCAGCCGCTATGCTTATGATGACAAGTGCCGAGACCGTACACACGAGCACGCGTCCGCCCGTGCTCTCCCATAAGTGGGAGACGAAGCGGCTGAAGCTGCCGTAAAAAATGAATACAGCCGTCAGAGCTCCCGATACGGACGCTCCGACGATGTTTCCGAGGTTGATTATCCCGCCTGTCAGCGGCAGGAGAAAAATAATCAGTATTATAAAAGAAATGAGAGTCGGTACAACTCTCATTTCTGTCCTGATAAAGTTCAGCATTGTTTTTTCGTCAATCCTTCTTGGTCGCGAGCTTGATTATGCGGTCGAGCTCCTCCTGCGCGGTGAGCTCGCTGCCGAGGTGGGTAGGTACGCTGTTGTACAGTCCGTGGAAGTCCGAGCCGCCCGTCCTGATGAGCTCGTATCTGTCAGCAATTGCACTGAGCTCCTTGCGGTAGTTCTCATCCGCAGAGTGGTGACCTATCTCTACGCCGTCTATCTTACCCTTCTTCGCAAGCTCCTCAAGAAGCTCGATGTTGTCGTACTGCGCGGGGTGAGCCATGACAGCCACTCCCCTTGCGGTGTGGATAAGGTCGATGACGAAGTTTACGTCGGGGTACTCGCGCTCAACGTAGCATGAGCCCGTCTTGGGGTTGAAGAGCTCGCTGTCGAGCTCGCCGTAGAACTCGAGCGCGTAGCCGTAGTCTATGAGTGCACGCATGATGTGCTGCTTGAATATGCTCTTTGAAGCAGTGGTGTGCTTGAGTATGCTCTCAAGCGTGATGGGGTACTTCTCCATCACCTTGTCTATCATTTCCTTCGAGCAAGCCTTTCTTATCTCGCAGGATTTCAGGCACAAGCCCTCAAGTCTGTCGGGCTTCTGCGGAGCGTAGCAGAGAATATGTACCTTGCTGTTTCTGTCCTTGTCCCAAGCGGAGAGCTCCACGCCGCGGAGTATCTTCACTCCCTCGCGCTGACCGAGAACTTCGGCTCTTGAAAACGAAGCCATGGTGTCGTGATCGGTGATAGACAGGCAGTCTATCCCTGTGCGTTTCGCCTGTGAGATGATGTCCTCTATACCGAGCGAGCCATCGGACAGCTTGGTATGACAGTGCAGATCGCAGATCATTGATCAAACCTCTTTCCATGCCGCAATAAGACAAATGCGGCAGACAAAATAATATATACTGCATTATATGATGTCAATATCACAAAAAGAAGTACATACAGCGATAATAATTATATCACATCTTACGACAAATTTCAAGTATTTTCGTGCAATTTTATTATAGTAAATGCTTGAAATATATCCCAGTCTGCCAAAAACAACGTAATACAGCCTATTGCAGTGCCGAATAGAGCTTGCCCTTCTTGAAGCCCGTCTCCTTCGCGACCGCCTTGCAGGCATCGGTCGGCTTCTCGCCCATAGCTATCAGCTTCTTTACCTGCTCCAGTGCCTCCTCGAGCGTGAGCTCCCCGCTGTCGGAGCTTCCGCCCTCGACTACAAGCACGTACTCGCCGCGCGGCTCGTTCTCGGAATAGTAGCTCACAGACTCCGCGAGCGTCATACGCAGGGTCTCCTCGTGAAGCTTCGTTATCTCGCGGCATATCGAGATGTGACGCTCCCCGCCGAAGAAGTCGGCGAGGTCTGCAAGCGTAGTCTTCAGCTTGTGCGGAGCCTCGTAGAATATCATCGCTCCCGTCTCGCCGCGCAGGCGCTCGAGCTGTTCCGCGCGCTCCTTCTTGTTCACGGAAAGGAAGCCCTCGAACGTGAACCTGCTCAGGTGCATACCCGACAGCGCCGCCGCAGTCACTACCGCGGACGGTCCGGGAACTGCCCTCACGTCTATGCCGTTCTCATATGCGAGCCGCACGAGCACCTCGCCGGGGTCGGAAATACAGGGCATTCCCGCATCGGTGACGACACCGCAGCTCTCCCCCGCGAGCAGTCTGTCGATGATGTGCTGTGCGTCCGCGCGGGAGCTGTGCTGATGAAAGCTCACAAGCTCGTTCTTTATCTCGTGCCGAGTCAGAAGCTTCAGCGTCACGCGAGTGTCCTCAGCGCAGATGAAGTCCACCTCCGAGAGCATACGGAGCTGACGGAGCGTGATGTCCTCCATGTTGCCTATCGGCGTACCTATTATATAAAGTGTGCCGCTCATAACTGCTCCTTTCCCGTGTCGTAAATCCTTTGCAGCTCCTCCGTGAAGCCGTCGCCGCTGCGTATGTAGAGCTGCGGCTCGACCTTCATGAACGGCTTCGAGCCCTTCTTGCCCTCAAGGAGGAACAGCCACGGCGCTTCGTCCGCATTCTTCGACACCATGCGGAGGCGCTTGGGCTCGATGTTATGGGACTTCATCGCGTACATCACGTCGCTGAGCCTCTCGGGACGATTGCACACGCAAAGTCTGCCGCCGAATTTGAGCAATTTCTCCGCCGCCGCGCAGACGTCGTCTATCGTGCAGAGTATCTCGTGGCGCGCTATCCTCTGCGCTGTTATCGCGCTCTGAAAGCCCGCGTTGTTCATCTTATACGGCGGGTTGCAGGTCACGAGGTCGAGCCGCCCGAGGGGCGCGCCCTCCCACAGTTCCTTCAAATCGGCGCACACGGGCACGATACCGCTCGTCTCGCTGCACTCCATGCCGAGGCGGAGCTGCTCTATCGCGCCCTCCTGTATGTCCACGGCGTAGGTCACCTGCGGCGGCATCTTCTTCTGCATGATGAGCGGGATTATCCCGCAGCCCGTCCCGAGGTCGCATACCTTGTCCTTTGCGCGGTACTGCGAGAAGTCCGCGAGCAGGAAGGCGTCCGTGCCGAAGCGGTGGTCGCTGCTCGCACAGACGTATATCTTATCTGTCAGTTTTTCGTATTTGTATTTCATTTTTTCGATTCTACTCTCCCTCTCGGCGCAGTATCTCAAACACACCATTGCGCTCAAAATCACTGATTATAGGCTTGGGCAGCAATGCCCTGCACTGCTTCTCGTCCGCCCATATGAAGTCCTGATGCTCGGAGCTGAGCCTCACGTCCTGCGAATCAGTCTCGCAGAGGTACACTATCAGCAGGTCGGGCGTCTCGCGTTCCTTGTCAAGCAGCACGACGTAGGCTACTCTGCCTATCCTGATATCGGCAATACCCGTTTCCTCTCTGACTTCGCGGACTGCCGACGCCTCGGGGACTTCCCCCTGCTCCACGCAGCCGCCCGCATTCTCCCAGGTACCCGCGTCGATGTCATCGTCACCGCTCCGCCGTATCAGCAGAAAGCGGTTGAGCGACCTATTGTAAATGATACATTTCACGATTATTTTTGCAATCATATTCGTCTCCTGTACTCGTCAGACGATAGTCCCTCCGCCTACGACGATGTCCCCGTCGTAGAGCACGACCGCCTGTCCACTCGTGACGGCGCGCTGCGGCTCGTCGAATTCTACCATATACCGCCCTTCCCCGAGGTATGAGACCGTCGCGGGCTGCTCGTGCTGAGTGTACCTCGTCTTTGCAGTCACACGCATTGGCTCGGTCAGCTCAGCGACCGAGATGAGGTTGAAGTCGTCCGCGATGAGCGAACGCGAGTACAGGTCAGCCTCATCACCGAGCGTGACCGTGTTCGCCTCGACGTCCTTGCGCACTACATATGCGGGCTTGCCGAGCGAGATTCCGAGGTGCTTGCGCTGACCGACGGTATAGCATATCACGCCCTTGTGCTCGCCGAGGACGTTGCCGTCCGTATCTATGTAATTGCCGCGAGCGGGCTCAATACCCTTGAACCGGCTGATAAAGCCTGCGTAGTCGCCGTCGGGGACGAAGCATATGTCCTGACTGTCGGGCTTGTCGGAGTTGACGAGCCCTGCCTGCTCCGCCAAAGCGCGTACCTGCGGCTTTTCGAGGCTGCCGAGCGGGAACAGCGTATGCGAGAGCTGCTCCTGCGTGAGCGAGTACAGCACGTAGGTCTGGTCCTTGCTCCTGTCGGCGGGACGCTTCAACAGATATCGTCCGCGCTCCGTGTCGTATTCGATTACGGCGTAGTGTCCCGTCGCGATGTAGTCGTATCCGAGCTCCTGCGCGCGCCTGAGCATAGCGTCGAACTTGACGCGGCGGTTGCACTCGATACACGGATTCGGCGTCCGCCCGCAGATGTAGCTCTGCGCGAAATGCTCCATGACGTTCTCGCGGAAGCAGTCCTTGAAATTGAAAACGAGGTGCTCGAAGCCGAGCTTCCTCGCAACATCGCGCGCGTCGAGGACGTCCGAAAGCGCACAGCAGGTCTTGCCCTCCTTTACCGCCTCCGCAACGTCCTCGTCACCGAACATTTTCAGCGTCACGCCCGTGACCTCGTAGCCCTTGTCTCTAAGCAGCATTGCCGCAACGGAGCTGTCAACTCCGCCGCTCATGCCGACCATAACCTTACTCATTATCTGCCACCTCAAAAAGTGCGCGCAGCTCGCCGAGCTCCGTGAAACTGTAGTCCGCGAGCGCCTTTATCTGCTCCCACTCGGAGGCTGCCGTCTCCTCGTATACCGCCGCAGTCGCGAAGCCCGCAGCCTTTGCCGTCTCGATACAGTGGAGCGAATCCTCGACAACAAGCGTCTCCGCGGGCGATGTGCCGAGGAGCTCCGCCGCCCCGAGGAAGATGTCGGGAAAGCCCTTGCCGTTGGGGTATTCCTTGTCCGTGAGCAGGAAGCTCATCCTGTCAAGCACGCCGCAGCGCTTCATCGCCGCGACCGCGAGCCCCTTGTATGTAGCCGTCGCAACTCCGTAGGGTATGCCTCTGCTGTCGAGGAAAACGAGCAGCTCCGCCGCGCCGTTTTTCAGCGGGATATTGTGCTCGTACTCCTCGCGGACGAGCTCCTCTATGCGGCGTATCACCTGCGCGGGAGTCATATCAAGTCCGAACTCGCTTATCATGAACTTCGCCGCAGTCTCTATCGTCATCTGCTTTATTTTCCACGATATCCCCGCGGGTGGGTCGGTCACGCCGTTCTCCGCAAGAAAGCGGCGGTCGATGTCGTACCACATCCCCATTGAATCTATCAGTGTACCGTCAAGGTCGAATATTATTCCTTTTATCAAGTTTTTGCCTCCGTAGTAGTTGTTGCGTTAGTAGTTGCAGGCTCCTCTCGTGCGGGCTTTTCTTCCGCCTCCTCAGGAGATATCAGCAGGTCAAGATTCTCCCTGAGCCATACCCTCTCGCCATTTTCAAATATGCGGTTCTTTTTCATCCACTCGCTTTTCTGCTCGTTGGTGGTGTAGTCGACTCCCGCCGACTCCTCATGTCCGCAGAGCACCACCGCCTGCTTGTCCATGCTCGCGTATATATGCTCGAATCGCGCCATATCGTACTTTCTGTTACCGACAAGCGGGTCTGCGACGTGTACGACCTTCTCGTCGTAGTCGAAGCCGTACAGCACTACGCAATGCTGCATACCGTTGAACCACAGGTCTTCGCCGCAGCCGAGCTCAAACGCATACTCCTTGCCGATCTCCACCTGATCTATCGTCGTCCATACGATGACAGGTCTGCCCTGCTCTATCTGGTAGTATATCTGCGCCATTGTGCTGCCCGTCAGGTCGGCAGCGTACCAGTCCGAGCCGATGTAGTCGAAGTAATCGTTCGCTGCCTTCACGATGACGGGAGCATTGCAGCCAAAGCCGTCCTCCTGATGAGGGTCTCCGATATACGCCTCGTTCATCGTATAGTAGCCTATCCTGTCATTAGCCATAAAAATGTCAGCCATCTGAACCTTGTCAGCCTTGAAGCCGTAATAATTGAGCAGCTCCGTCAGAGCCGTTATCTCGCAGCCCGTTGGCAGCTGCGGATTCTGTAATACAGTCTCGACGTAGAGCGCGCATTTCTGTCCCACCTTGTAGTCATCGGGCTTTGTCACGTCTATCTCGACGCGCGCGGGAGCTCCGTACTCGTTCGTAGCTTCGGTAGGCACCTCAGCCATCGCAACCGTCAGCGGCTCTATCCCCGACTTCGACGAAAAAGAAGACGAACCACACTCAGACACGTCGTCCCCCCCGAGCTGCGACTCCCCGCCGCTGCACGAGGTCATCGCCGCGGCACACATCACCGCGGCTGCTATCACACACATTCTTTTTCCCATTCATTTCACTCCAGGTCTATCGCTATCTTCGCCCTGTAGTCATCAGCGGCGGAGGTCACTGTGTCAAGTGCAAGACCGTAGATGTCCGACGCTCTTCCCTCAAGCTCGGCAAATCGTCTTGTCACCCTGTTGGTCTGTGAGAGCTTCGCCAGCGACGAGCCGTACGGTAAAACAGCCTTCCCCTTTGCCGCCGCGAGTATCTCTCTTCCCCTTTCGTTGAAGGCAAGTATCCTGCCGTATGGCGGCATATGCGTCATGTCCTCGCGCGTTATCCCTATCAGCAGCGAGAGCAGTATCCGCTTGATACGTGCCATTGTGTATCTCTTCGTTTTGACGGTGCAGAACAGCTCCTCGAGCGAGCCCGCCATCCGCGCACCGTATATCCTGTTTTCAAGTCCCTGCGCTATGTCGCTTATCTGTGCTATTTCCTCGGGCGACGCCATTCTCAGCTTGTACAGCATCACGCGCTCGAGCCGCTCGAGCTTTGCTATGCCGCCCTTTGCCTCAGCCTCAGCGACTGCCTTTGCCCACATTTCGGGCATTATTTCCGCGAGCTCGGAAATATCCGCTCCCGAAAGTATGCGCTCGCGTATGTACGAGGCGCTCGCGTAGCCGCCCTCGGAAACTCCGCTGTCGTGGGAGGCTCCCTCGCGTCTGACAGTAAACGGTTTCATCGGTGAGCGCAGAGTTTTCAGCGCGCGGAGATACTCTATCGCGAGCGTGTTGTTCGGCTCGGATACTATCGCCGCCGCGTTCGGATACACGCCGCTCAGCACCGAGGTCAGCGCGCGCGGATAGGTATATCCCTTCTCCATTATGTCACTTATGTCAGAGGCGCGCGTTTCAGCTATCTCGTCGACCATTTCGAGCGCCTTTGACAGCTTGCCTATGTCGCCGCACTCGCTCCCGAAGGAGAGCTCGTCAACTGCTCCGAGGCAGTTGAGCAGCCATACTGCTCCCGCGGCGAAGTTCTCCGCAGAGGCAAGGCTGAACTGCACAGGCAGCTCTATGACGAGGTCGACTCCCGACCGCACCGCAAGCCGCGCGCGTGCGAGCTTGTCCATTATGGCGACGTCGCCGCGCTGGACAAAGCTGCCGCTCATGACGGAGACAATGTGAGTCGCGCCGTTTTTGCGTGTTTCGTTGATATGGTACAGGTGACCGTTGTGGAACGGGTTGTACTCGCAGATAAGACCGCTTATTTTCATAGGTTTACCTCACACTATATCATTATATCCCTATTATGCAATAAAAACGGTCATTTGTCAAGATGTACGCAGATACAAAAGCCGCTGTTTACAATTCGGTAAACAGTGGCTTTTTATGTTACAATCTGTTTAAAAGATTTTTAAAATATCAGTTTTTATATTGCCTCGCGCAGGATAATGAGCTATAATGTGAAAAAGAACAGCTTCCCGTGCTGCATGAGGAGGTGTCTGCCTTGAAACGTTTTCCGATAATAATTCTCGTGATAATGCTTTGTCTCGCGCTTATGCCTATGAAGCCTCTTGCGGCTTCAGCTCAGTGTATACAGGAACAGCTTGAAGTCTTCTCGACTAACATACCCGATGATGCCGAATACCTTGACGTGCTGATAAAAATGGACGAGGACGACCTGTACTATACTCCCTGCAACGAGGAGAATATGAAGCAGTACAGCTTCGACAAGACAGCGCTTGCCGAGTACAGCACCGATGGATTCGTCAGCTTATCGTACCATTATTATGTTCCCGAGAAAACGCTGTACACGGATATGAAGATAAACAAGACAAGATACAATGAGACCGAACTCACGTGGAATACTTTTAGCTCCTATAACGATGAGACGTATTACAGCCTTTTTAACGGGAAAAGAGTTATCAGGATAGCCGTCCTTGATAAAGACGGCAATATCATACAAGTGTCAAAGTCAATAAAGATGACAGGAAAGAAGGGCAGGGTAAACAGCTCTATAGATTACGACATCGGCAAAAACAAGCTCGAATATGAATACGAAGATGAACAAAATCCCTCTTTACTCGAATTGCTCCTCATTTTACTCCTTTTGCCAATTATCATCCTGTGGAGCATATCGCCATGGCTGGGCTTCAATTTCATAGCCATTTTATTGGTATCTTCGGGAGGAATGATAATACTGATAGAACGAGCCATTATAAAAGCCGCAAAAAGGAGAAAAAACAAAAAAGCGAGACGTGATGCTGTCACGTCTCGCTTTATCATTATCCTTATGATTACTTGGAGATGAGCTCGAGTGTATCGCGAGCGATGAGGAGCTCCTCATTTGTGGGAACTATCCATACCTCAATCTTGGAATCGGGTGTGGAAAGCTTTGTGAGCTTGCCTCTTATGGAGCGGTTAAGCTCCTTGTCTATCTTGATTCCGAAGTAGTCCATATCTGTGCAGACGCCCTCGCGAACCTCCCATGAGTTCTCGCCGATACCGCCTGTGAAGAGGATAGCGTCGAGACCGTTCATAGCAGCTGCATAGGAGCCGATGTACTTCTTAATCTCGTAAACGAGCATATCAGAAACGAGCTGTGCTCTCTTGTTGCCCTCGTTAGCTGCGGACTGAACGTCGCGGTTGTCCGAGCCTACGCCCGATACTCCGAGGAAGCCTGACTTCTTGTTCATGTACTCGCTCATCTGCGAGGGAGTGAAGCCGTGCTTGTCCGCAACGAATGTTACAGCGGAGGGGTCAACAGCGCCTGTACGTGTGCCCATAACAACGCCGTCGAGAGGAGTGAAGCCCATTGATGTATCAACTGACTTGCCGCCGTCAACAGCTGTTATAGATGAGCCGTTGCCGAGGTGGCATGAAACTATCTTGAGGTCCTCAACGTTCTTGCCCATTGCCTTAGCGAGAGCCTTGGAAACGAAGCGGTGAGATGTACCGTGGAAGCCGTACTTTCTTACGTGGTAGTTCTCGTAGTCCTCGTAGGGAAGACCGAACATGAATGCCTTGGGGGGCATTGTCTGGTGGAACGCTGTATCGAATACAACGACCTGAGGAACGTTTGCGGGGATAACGCTCTTGCAGGCACGGAGTGCGAGTGCGTGAGCGTGGTTGTGTACGGGAGCGAGCTCGCGGAGCTCGTCTATCTTGTCGATGACCTCGTCGGTAACGAGCACGGACTTGTCGAATACGTCAGCGCCCTGTACTATACGGTGACCAACAGCGGATATCTCGTCCATGCTGTCTATCACCTTAGCGGAGCTCTTTGTGAGAGCCTCAACGAGCTTCATGAATGCCTCTGTGTGGGTGGGGAAAGCGCAGTCCTCGTCGAGAGTTCTGCCGTCGGCAGCCTTGTGAGCGATATGACCGTCAATGCCGATACGGTCGCAGTTGCCCTTTGCGAGCACGCTCTCATCGTCCATATTGATGAGCTGGTACTTGAGCGAGGAGCTTCCTGCGTTAACAACTAAGATTATCATAATGCAGATTCCTTTCAGAAAAATATTTTGCGTATGATATTATACCACAAATTAACAGATAATGCAACAGTAAACAAGTTATATTTATGTTTTAACTAACAAAAAACTATTTGTAGGGGCGCATTCCGTGCGCCCGCGAGCTTATCTCAAAACCTGCGGGCGAACTGAACTCGCCCCTACATCGTTATCCGATTACTTAAAGAGCGAAAAGCCCTTCTTCTCATAGGGCTCGGACTCCGAGGACAGCACCTTGTAGCCGTCTGCCTCGATAGCCGCCTTGAGCTTTTCTGCGTCGAGGGGCTGGTCGGAGATTATCTCCGAAGTCCCATTCTTGTGCGAGGACGTCACCTTCTTCACGTCGAAGCCGTTGCGTATCGTGTCGTTGACGTGCGCCTCGCAGTGTCCGCACATCATGCCGTCTATTTTAAGCGTTGTTTTTATCATGCTATGCACCTCCTGTTATCATTGTATAACAAACGCGGTGATTTGTCAAGAAAAATGTAGGGGACGGCGTCCAAGACGCCCAATATTACGTATTGTTCTCCGCCCACTCGCGGATACGCTCCTTCATTCCCGCGATGTCGAGAATGCCGTAGGCAAAGCCCTTGCGGACGAGCTCGGGCGGGACGTACTGGTCGTACTTCTCGAACATCGGCACCTCGTTCGGATACACAAGCGCGAGCGGGTCGAACTCCACCTGCGCCTCCTCCGCAAGCACGCGGAAGAACTCCTCGGGCTGTGCCTTCATCGTGAACTGGATATAGTACGGGCGTGCGGAGTCCATGCCTCGCAAGCCGAGCCTGTCTGCACAGCGGAGCTTCAGGAAGCGCTCCATTGCGAAAAATGCATACGTCCCCAGCCACGGGAAAAGCGCCCACATATCGCCGCCGAGACATATCAGCGGAGTTTCCGTCAGCCCCGAGTTGCGCGCGGACTGTCTCCCCTGCGCGAGCCTCTGCACCGCGTTTTTCATCAGGTAGGGGTAGCTCCTGTCCTCGCGTAGCACCTGCCGCATCCTCAGCAGTATCTTCGTGTTGATGTCCCCCGGGCAGTCGCCGAAATAGGCGGGTACCTTGCCCTTTATCTTCTCGCAGTAAACGAGGCGGCGCTTGTGGTCTATCTCTTCGACGACCCACACGTGTCCCGCAATGGCGAGCTTCTCGCCGACGGGCGGCGGACTCACGACCGTGCCAAGCTCCTGCGAGTCCCAGCGGACGGTGTACTCCTCGTTCTCCTGAAATACGGCGTAGAACTTGAAGCTGTTGATGACGCGCTCACCCGCGAGCCCCACGATAAGCCCGCCCTCCTCCGTGCGCTGGATATGCTCAGTCTCGAGCAGGTGGCGGAGCAGTACGCGGAAGTCGTCCTGCGATATGCGGTGGAAATATTTCAGCGAGAGCACCCGAGATGCAAGCTGCGCGGGAGTGAGCTCGCCGTTGGAGGCAAGAGTGCTCATCGTCTGGTGGTAGAGCAGCGAAAACGGCAGTCTGTCGAGCTTTGGCGGCTCGACCCAGCGCTCCTCGACATAGACCTGCACAAGAGCTATGCCCTGTATCAGCTTCCACGGGACGGTCTCGGGCAGCATGGAGCGCGGCTCGGGGAGCTCCTCGCGTATGACGAACCACATCTCGGGCGGGAGGTCGCGCCTGCCCGTCCTGCCCATTCTTTGCAGGAACGAGGACACCGTGAACGGCGCGTCGACCTGAAATGCGCGCTCGAGCCTGCCGATGTCGATACCAAGCTCAAGCGTGGCGGTGGTGCAGGTGGTCATGAAAATGTCGTCGTCCTTCATCGCAGCCTCGGCGGTCTCGCGGTAGGCGGCGGAGAGGTTGCCGTGATGTATCAGGAAGCGGTCGGGCTCGTGATTAGCCTCGCAGTAGGAGCGCAGCGTCGTCGTGACAGCCTCGCACTCCTCGCGCGAATTGACAAAAACAAGGCATTTCTTGCCGCGCGTGTGCTCGAAGATGTAGCCCATTCCTGCGTCGGCGTGCTCGGGAGCGGAATCAGTTTTTTCCTCCAGCACGGGCAGGGCTTCGACGTCCGCGCCGCCCTCGGGCTGGTTCTGCTGTGAGATGTAGAAGTGCTCCATTGAGAGCCGCCACTTCGTGCCCTTTGCCTCGATGCGCGGGATAACTGTGCCGCGATTCGTACCCGACGCGAGGAATTCTCCCGTCGCTTCGAGGTCGCCTATCGTCGCGGACAGACCTATCCTGCGCGGCTGAACTCCCGCGAGCTTCGACAGTCTCTCGATGAGGCAGAGCGTCTGACCTCCACGGTCACCGCGCATGAGGGAGTGTACCTCGTCGATGACTATGAAACGCAGGTCGCCGAACAGCTTCGGTATCAGCGCGTGCTTGCGGAGCAGCATGGCTTCGAGCGATTCGGGCGTTATCTGCAATATGCCCGACGGATTTTTCAGCATCTTCGCCTTGTGGGACTGCGCGGCGTCGCCGTGCCAGTGCCAGACGGGTATGTCCGCCTCCTCACAGAGCTCGGTAAGGCGCGTGAACTGGTCGTTTATCAGGGCTTTGAGCGGTCCGATGTATATAGCTCCGACAGAGCGCGGCATATCCTCCGAGAAGAGAGTGAGTATCGGGAAAAAGGCGGCTTCCGTCTTGCCCGATGCGGTCGAGGCGGAGAGCAGCACGTTCTCGTCGGTGTTGAATATCGCCTCGCCCGCGGCAGCCTGTATCGCGCGTAGCGACTCCCAGTTGCTGCGGTAGATGAAGTCCTGAATAAACGGCGCATAGCGGTCGAATACGTCCATAGCTCCCCCTTATATCTCAAACTCCGCGAACTCGTCCTCGGTACTCTCCTGCGACGTCGAGGACGGCATATTCTCGGACATGATGAACTCGCTGATGTTGATGTGCGGATTCTGATACACGATGTCGAGGAGCTCGATGAAGTCGCGTATCACCTCGCGCGGAGTGATGTGGCTGCCCGCTCCGATGCGCCCGAATTCGAGCTTGATGAAGGCGACCATGTCGTCCTGCGTGATGACGCGCTCGTAGCCGAAAAGACCCGCGTGGATATCGGCAAGCTTCTCCGTCAGCACGAGCATTTCCTCATAGGTCAGCGGAGTGAGGTGTATCACGGGCGCGAGCATATCCTTGACGCCCTCGCGTCCGAAACGCCCCTCCGCAAGACGCGAGCGCAGAGCCTCGTAGCTGTACACGCCGCGCCGCGTATCCTCGATGCACTGGGGAGTTCCGCCCATTATTATGCCGAGGTGCTTCGCCTTGCCCTGAAGCGTGTCATTGTACATCGTCAGTATCTTTTCGTAGTTGTACTGGCGGGTTATCGCGTTCGGAATCTTGTAGATGTTCACGAGCTCGTCGATGAGGACGAGCAGTCCGCCGTAGCCCGCCCGCGTGAGGAATACGGCGAACAGCTTGATGTACTCGTACCAGTCGTCGTCAGTGATGATTATGTTCACGCCGAGGTCGTTCTTTGCCTCGGTTTTCGTCGTATATTCGCCGCGGAACCACTTCACGACCTTCGCCTTGCTCTCATCGTCGCCCGCCGCGTATGAGCGGTAGTATATCGTCAGCAGCTTCGCGAAATCGAAGCCGTGTACCATTTCATTCAGCGCGGATATGACCTCGAAAATCTTCCTCTCGACCGCCTTTGCGAAGTTCGCAGAATCGGGCGCAAGTCCCGTCTCCGCCGCAGTCTCGGTCTGCACCGAGCTTATCCAGCGGTCGAGTATGAGCGTAAGAGCTCCGCCGTCGGGACGAGTTTTCGTCGACATATTGCGGATAAGCTCCTTGTACGTGGCAAGTCCCTGTCCCTTTGTGCCTTGGAGTCTGCGCTCGGGCGAGAGGTCGGCGTCAACTACGACAAAGCCTCTGTCCATGACGTGGGCGCGGATAGTTTGCAGGAGGAAGCTCTTGCCGCTTCCATACTTGCCGACAATGAAACGGAACGAGGCTCCGCCGTCTGCGATGATGTCGACGTCGTGCAGTAGGGCGTCTATCTCGACCTCCCTGCCGACTGTGATGTAGGGCAGTCCTATGCGCGGCACAACGCCGCCCTTCAGCGAATTTATGACCGCGGAGGCAATGCGCTTCGGCACTGCGGGTCTGTTATTTTCAGGCATGATTTGCACCTCTTATACGTATTTTTTGAGCTCATCTGCGTAGTCCTCAATGACCTCGGGGACGTCCGCGGAGCAGTCTATGACCGTGTCCGCAAAGCTGTCGAACAGCTTGTCGTTTATGCTGTCCGCGAGCAGGGACGGCATACTCCCCGCCTCCCTCGCCGCGGCTGACCAGTCGCCTCCCTCAATGAGAGCACGCAGGAAGCTCCGCTCGCTGTCAGTCAGCGGAGAATCCGCCGCTGTTTCGGGCTCGGGTACAGGCTCGGGAGCGGGTATATCGGGCTCCTCGTCGACGATGAGCTTGTCGCGCGTGACGTCCGCCGCCGCACGTATCCCTGCGAGCTTCGAGAGGTCGATATCTATCCGCATCGCCTCTGCAACGCGCTTCTCCTCGTCCATTGCGTCGAGCTCGCGCTTTATCAGCTCCGCCGCCGACTTCGAGACCTCCGCGGGGCGGAGCTTGTAGCGGAAGTCGTCGCGCTCGCGCAGAAGATAGTCGAGCATTTTCATCAGCTCGCCGAGCTTCTGATTGCGCGTCCTGTTCCCGTAGTAGCGGTAGCACCGCCATATCCCGTTGCGGCAGGTGTAGCTGTGTATCGGCGAGAGCGCGTAGTCAAACGTGCGGGCGGCGTTCCTGTCGTAGAACACCGCCGACTCAAACAGCGAGCAGTTAAGCTCCGTCGGGTGACCGAATAAGTTCTCGCAGAGTGACTTCTTCCTGCGGTCGCGGAAGAAGTCCGACATCGCGCGGAATATGCGTACTGCCGCGGCTTTGAACTTCTCGGGCTCGGCGATGTAGTACCGCGAGCGCTCGAACGGGTAGCCCGAGAGGTAGTTCAGCGCGGAAAAAAGCTCATCGTCGCCGCTCTCCTGCCAGTTCAGAAGCTTCATCAGCGCGCTGTCGTACATGATATCGGGCAGGTCGGCAATGAGCTGCGGGTCGAGCTGCTCGTATACGCAGTAGTCCGCCGTCCAGCGCTGTATGAGGCGGTTCATCTCCGCATTGAGTCCGCCGTATTCAGCGGTCAGGCGCTTCAACAGCGCGACGCGCTCCTGCGGGGACTCCGCACCTATGCCGTTTATCAGCTCATACGCGCGGATATACACGAACGGTATCGGCGCGGGCTGGTACTCCCCTCGCCTCAGCCTCGACCTCCACGAGAAGTAGCCGCGAAGCTGGTCGGTGTCGAGGTCGCGGTAGGTCGGATAATAGCGGACGAAGTCCGTCGTGTACTCGTAGACGTCGGTGTAGTCCTCCATGAATTTGCCCTGCGTATAGAACAGCCACGCGGAGGTCTTCCAGTACGCCTCGGGCGTGTAGGCGAGGGCTTTCATATCCTTTATCTTCTCCGGAGTTTCGGGAGTTTTTATC
>SAMEA3663299__coassemble_93_pt1 | contig 57377 bp, 51 predicted proteins | sample SAMEA3663299__metabat2_low_PE_032 | metagenome-assembled genome bin SAMEA3663299 (sample SAMEA3663299) | pig gut metagenome | biome: pig gut; feature: pig-associated habitat; material: faeces | place: China | collected 2013
CCCCGAAGCAGACACCTCGCCTCCGCCCGATGAAGCCGCCGAGCAGCGCGACTCGAAGATGTTCGTGCTGAGGCAGGTACACTCCCTGCCCGAGACCGAGAAGGAGATAGTCCTGCTCCGCGCAACGGGAGCAATGAGCTTCGCGGAGATAGGCGAGCTCTTCGGAAAGACCGAAAACTGGGCGCGCGTGACCTTCTACCGCGCAAAGCAAAAGCTGAGAAAGGAGTAATGACTATGAAATGTGAGATAATACGCGACCTGCTGCCCGTGTACTGTGACGGGCTCGCCTCCGAAGAAACGCGTGCCGAGGTAGACAGGCACGTTGCCGAATGTGACGACTGCCGCGAGCGACTGCGCCTGATGAGGGAGGCAGTCCTCGACGTCCCGAAGCCCGATATACAGCCGATGAAGAAGATAAAGCGCTCGCTGAGGCTGAGGCTCGCCCTCGTGATAGGAATGGTCTGCCTCGGACTGCTCGTCGGGCTGTACAATATGCTCGTGGTGAATCCGATAGCGATAAGCTCGAAGAATATCAGTGTCACGCACTATGCAGAAAATGCAGGCAGCCAATACTACAGATGCGATATAAAGGTCAAAGGGCAGACAAGGTTTTGTAAAGGTGATATCCCACCCAACAGCGAGGTGAAAATCGACAAGGAAAATGACTGCGTCTGGGTCAACGGGGAAAAACTCGCTGTTATGTCAATCGATAATGAGCCCGTATATGCGACCGCTGACGGAGAACTGCATGACGGCGGCATACTTTTGGTAAGGATAGAATGTGATACCCCATTCAAAGCGATAAAGTGCGACTATCCCCCCCGATACAATCCGTTCATTGCCGCAAAACAGGAGCTAACGCTGCGTCCGTGTCTGCCTTTCAGACAGGACGTGAACAATTGCATTATGAGCAACACTTTTGTAGCAGACTTCCCGACCGAACAGTGCGGCGAGGGCGCAAAGCTGACGATACACTGCCGCGACAAGGACGTCGTCATCGACCTCCACGAGCTCGCGGTAGAAGAGGGCTTGCTAAAGGAATAAACAAAAACGGCTGACCTTTGCGGTCAGCCGTTATCATTATACATTATTCCTCTACGCTGCTTACGGAGGAGATAACCTCTGTTACGAGGTTTGCGGGGAGCTGCTCATATCTGAGGAAGTCGAATGTGAAGCTGCCCATGCCGCGTGTAGTCTGGCGGAGGTACATTGCGAAGTCGTGCATCTCGCGAACGGGTACCTCGGCGATTATCTGCGTGATACCGTGGGAAACGGGCTCCATGCCGAGAACACGTCCGCGGCGCTTGTTGAGCTCGCCCATGATGTCGCCCGTGTTGTCGTCGGGAGCTGTAACCTTGAGCTCACCGATAGGCTCGAGCATTACGGGGTCAGCCTGACGGAGTCCCTCCTTGTATGCGATGGAAGCGGCTGTCTTGAACGCCATTTCCGACGAGTCTACGGGGTGGTACGAGCCGTCAACGAGGATAGCCTTCAGTCCTACTACGGGGCAGCCCGCGAGCACGCCCTTCTTTACGGACTCCTCGAGACCCTTCTGAACTGCGGGGAAGTAGTTCTTCGGAACCGCGCCGCCGAATACCTTCTCCTCGAAAATGAGGGTATCGCTTACGCAGGGCTCGAACTCTATCCATACATCGCCGAACTGACCGTGTCCGCCCGACTGCTTCTTGTGTCTGCCCTGTACCTTTACCTTCTTGCGGATAGTCTCCTTGTAGGCTATCTTAGGTACGGAGAGAACTACGTCAACGCCGAACTTGCCCTTGAGCTTCGCAGCTGCGACTTCGAGGTGCTGCTCGCCGAGACCGCTGAGTATCATCTCCTTGGTGTTCTCGTCCTGTACGTATGTGAGGGACGGGTCTTCCTCGGTGATACGCGCCATAGCGGTCGATACCTTTGCCTCGTCGCCCTGTGACTTGGGCTTCACTGCCATTGAGTAGCAGGGAGTCGGGAACTCCATAGCGCCGAACTCCACGATGCGCGAAACATCGGAGAGCGTATCGCCTGTATTTGCGGTTATCTTGGAGGCGACTACGATATCGCCTGCTGTTGCAGCTGCGACCTCTGTCTGCTTCTTGCCGCAGAGAGTGTACAGCTTGCCTATCTTCTCATTGCTGCCCGAGGCAGAGTTGACCGCCTCGCTGTTTGCCTTCAGCTTGCCCGACATAACGCGGATAAACGACATCTTGCCCACGAACGGGTCGGCAACGGTCTTGAATACGTATGCGGAGAGCGGTGCGCCTTCGCTGCAAGCTATCTCGACAACGTCCTTTGAGGGAGTGTAAGCCTCGCCGGGGAATACCTCTGCGGGAGAGGGAAGCAGGAGCTCGAACTCCTTGAGGAGCATATCTATGCCTGAGAGGTCAACTGCCGATGTGCACACAACGGGAGTGATGATACCTCTGTTCATACCGTCGTGGATACCGTCGATGAGCTCCTTCTGCGTGAAGGGCTCGCCCTCGAAGAACTTCTCCATGAGCTCGTCGGAGGTCTCGGCAACAGCCTCGGAAACAGCGGCAACGAGTCCCTCGATACGGTACTCGAACTTCTCGCTTATCTCAGCCGTGGGCATATCGGTCTCGACAGCATTGCCCTTGCCGTCGTACTTGTAAGCCTTCATCTCGATGAGGTTGACGTAGGAGACTATCTGTCCGCCGCTGATAACGGGAACAACTACGGGGCAAACCGTAGGTCCGAAAACGGTCTTGAGGTCAGTGAGGACGTTGAAGAAGTTAGCGTCCTTGTCGTCTATCTTTGTTACGACGAACATCTTGGACTTGCCCTGCTTTACAGCCTCGTCGTAAGCCTTTCTTGCGCCTACCTTTACGCCCGACTTTGCGGATACTGTGATGAGCACCGTGTCAGCCGCGCGCACGCCCTCGGTCATCTCGGCAGCAAAGTCGAACAGACCGGGAGTATCAAGCAGGTTTATCTTATGGTCGTTATATTCAAAAGCAGCAAGCGATGTGCTGATAGAAATAACTCTCTTTATCTCTTCGGGGTCATAGTCGCAGACAGTGGTACCGTCGGCAGTCTTGCCGAGGCGGTCTGTAGCGCCTGCCTTGTACAGCAGAGCCTCTGCGAGCGATGTCTTACCGGAGCCGTTGTGTCCGGCGAGTGCGATATTTCTTATTTTGGATACATCATAGTCTTTCATCTTGGTTTTCTCCTCCGGTTTGGTAAAATGCAGGCGGCATTTTATGCTGCCTGTAATATATGTAGTTTATATAACCACAAAAACAATTATATATCAAATGTTAATAAATTGCAATACTTTCACAATTTTTTCTACATATCACATCACTTTTTGTGTCAATCTTTGTATATTTAGTACAAGAGACTTGTCGTTTTTTGCTGCATTCACTCTAAAAATGACCAACAGTCCAAAAATCCCGCTGTATCCGATGAGCCACAGCGCAGTCATCGCCGCCATGTATCCGACTCCCTCCTCCGCGAGCGGAAGCGGTCGGCAGAGGAGCTCCGCCGTGAAGCAGGTCAGCACAGCGTACAGCACGGGCGACAGCAGCATCCTCACGGGCGCGAACCGCACTCCCGTATGGCGAAGTATCTTCACGAGCCGCGATATATTGCCGAAAACGTTGCTCGCATAGTACGATACCGCTATCCCGAGAAAGCCTATCCTCGGCACGAGTATCAGTACCGCCGATATGCGTATCACGTACTCGGCGAGGTAGTTCAGCGACGAGAAGCCCTGCAAGCCCATGCCCTTGATGAGCGCCTCGAGGACTATCTCCATGTATATGAACGGCACCACGGGAGCTATCGCCGAGATAAGCCCTCCCGCGAGCTCTCCGCCGCCGAGGAGCTCCCCTATCGTGCCGCCGAAGCGCAGCAGCACTGCCGCTGCAAATACCGCGTATATCATCGTGTACTCGATGAGCCGCGAGGTCAGGCTGCGGATGCGGTCGCGGTCATCGGCAGCGGCAGCGCGCGCGGACTCGCTGACTATCATCCCTGACATCGAGCACAGCACAACCGACGGAAAAAACAGCGTCGGTATCACTATCGCCTCGAATATGCCGAAAAGGCTGAGCGCCTGCTCCTGCGAGTCGCCGAACTGCCGCAGACAGACAGGTATCAGCGCGTCGTTCGTACTGCTGAGCGCGGCAGTGAGTATGCCTCCGCCCATTATCGGCAGAGCCGCGCACACATACCCGCGGAAGGCTATGGACGGGCGTCCGCCGCGCTCGGGACGGTGCCGCACGAACAGTCCGAGCATGAAAAGCAGCGAGGTCGCGTTGCCCGAGATTATCGAAACTATCATTATCCTGCACACCGATGCCTCGTCGTGCGCGGTCTGAGCAAGCGTCAGCCCCACCATTACCGCCGCCTTGACTGCGAATTCGAGTATGTCCCCGACTGCGGCTGCGGAGGCTCTGCGGGTTGCGTTGAAGTAGCCCTTGAAGCAGGAGGCGACAGCTCCCGATATGAGGGCGAACGGCATGAGGCGGACTGCTCCCGCGACCGCTGCGCCGCTGAAAAATCGGCGGCTGACGGGCTCGGCGAAGAGAACGGTCAGCGCCGAAACTCCCGCGCTGAGGATAAGGCAGAGCTTTATCCCGTGAAACAGCACCCGCACGGGCGAGCCTCCGCGGCGTCCTATCTCCTCGGAGACGAGGCGGCTCGTGCAGAGAAATGCGTTGCCGTTGGAGAGAATGCCCGCGAGCCCGAGGAACGAACCCATGAGCGAGAATATGCCTATCGCGGAAGCGCCCATTCTCCGCGTGATAAAGACGTTCAGGAGCAGCGCCGCCGAGTCGAGTGCGAGCTGCATAAGGGTGAGCAGGGCGGTATCGCGTATCATTTTACTTTTGAACATTTGAATTCCTCCCATATATCATATGGAGGAAATAACGCAAAAATACTCACTACGAGGGGAAATCTTCCGCGCGGTATTGCAGTGACTTTTGTTTGCGGACGCCCCATACAGAATTATTTCGTTACCGATTGCAAATCTGCGGGCGCACGGAATGCCCCCCTACAATATGATGCAGCGAACCGAATCGACAGGCACAGCCTCTTCCTTGAATGTACAAAAAAACTGCACGGGAGTTGCCCCGTGCAGTCGGTATATCTATTATTTCACGTATCCCGAGAGACCCGCGATATTCTGCGACTTCACCGCATTTGCGATGAGTCCCGCGATGACCTTCGCGCCGCCCTCGTTGAAGTGCGTGAGGTCGGTCGAGCCCGCTACGGCTCCCGCCATGTGGTAGGACTTAGCCTTGTCGTAGCCGACGGAATTGTAGTGGCTGACCATGATGCCGTTCACGTCGATGAACGGGATATTGTACTTCGAGGCGAGCTGCTTGCACGCGTTGGTGTAGTTGGTGTAGCTTGCATTGAACTTGCCGTTCGAGTAGGACTTCGCGCTGAGCGTACACGACATCAGTATCGGTGTAGCGCCCTTTGCCTGAGTGTCCTTGATGAACGAGGTGAGATACCACTCATACGAGCCCGACGTCGGGTTATTGACATTTCCGCAGGTCGGAGCGTATCTGTCCTCCTTTGTGTAGTCGGCGTCGTTGATAGCGAACTGTATCATTACGAAGTCGCCCTTCTTGAGGTTCTCGGTGATAGCGGCGAATCTGCCCTCGTCGTAGAACTTCTTGGAGCTTCTGCCTGCCATAGCGTGGTTGACGACTGTGACGTCCTCGGTGAAGTAGTCGCCGAGATTGTAGCCCCAGCCCTGTATCGGACCGCCGTTCTGGCTCTGCTTGCTTGCGTTGTAGTACATACAGGTCGAGTCGCCTGCGAGGAAAACAGCGGGCTTATTGCCGTCTACTGTCTGCTGACCCGCATTCGGGTCGTACACCTCAGCGATAGGCTCATCTGTAGGGATTATATCCACGCAGTCGAAGTTCGGACCGCCGTCGCTTGTCGCAGACTCGAACTTTATCGTGTTGTCGCCCGCCTTGAGCGGCAGTACCAGTCCGATGCCCTTCCATGTATCCCACGAATCGGTGCCGGGGAAGGACTGGAGCCAGTAGGTCTGCGTATTGCCGTTGACGAAGACGTTGGTCTTGCGGTCAACTGTCGTGCCGTTCGCATAGCGGATATACGTCATGTAGTTACCGTCCGCGGGAGCCTTCACGCTGAAGGTGAGGCTGCTTCCGACAACGTTGTTGAGATTCACATAGCCGATATTCTGCGAGCTGCCCATTGCAGCCTCAGTCTTGGTGAAGCCTGTATGGTCGCTCTCTGCCCAGCCGTCGTCCCACTGCTGGTCTACCGCGAAGTATCGCGTCTGAGCGGTGGTCGTTGTTGTCGTAGTGGTGGACTCGGTCGTAGTTGTGGTTGTCGTAGTTGTAGTTGTCGTCGTTGTTGTCTCGGGAGCCTGCGTTGTCTGCTCCTCGGGCGGGTCGGGAAGCTGCTTTACTCCCGCGTCGACCTGCTGGAGGAAGAACGCATCTCTTGCAGTGATGCCCTCCTCGCCGTCAACATCGCCGTTTATCTTGCCCTGCTGAGTCAGCTCGAACTTGTCTCTGTTGGCTATGGACTGGAGAATCGCTACGGCGTCCGCGATAGAGAACTTGCCGTCGCAGTTAGCGTCGCCCATGACGATTTTGACTGCGCTCTTTGTAGTGGTATCGTCAGCCTCGGTCGTGGTCGCTGTAGTTGTTGTTGTCGTCGTTGTTTCGGTAGTGGTAGTGGTTGTCTCGGCAGGCTTCTCCTTGACGAATACCGCATAATTCATGCAGTTGTAGTTGGTGCCGTTGGAGCCGAGCACGACCTGCTCGCCCGCTGCGAAATCCTTCGCATAGAGGAAGAACTGCTCGCCGTTGCAGGTGAAGGAATCGCCCGTCCTGCTGTAGGAGCTCATCCATGTGGGAGCTGTCACTCTGTTATCGAGCGCGATGTATACCGTCGCGTCCTTGCTGACCTTGAACTTTGCCTCGTCGCCTGTTGAATTCTTGGAGTTGCAGGCTGTCCTTATGCCCTCGCTGCCGCTGAGCACGGACGGGAGGCTCTCTATCGTGAAATCTCTGTCGCCGAAAGGCTTTGTTATCGACTGGTCGTACTGTATGCCCCAAGCCTCGGCGTTCTCGCTGTCAATTATGATGAGGTCGTTTACGAGCCTGCCGTTTATCGGGAGATTTATAGGCTCTATCACCCACTTCTGGCAGTCGTGACCGTTTGTTTCCCACTGCTGTACGTTGGCGCCCTCGCTCTTGGATGCGCTTCCTACCTCGACTGCAGACTTGTCGTTCGATACCTTTGTCAGCATCGTGTACGAGCCGTCTGAGTTGCGCTTGAACTTGAACTGCTGGCTGTCAGTGTGAGCGGGAAGCTGGTCGATCACAGGTCCGCTGCCGTATACTCCGAGCTCCACGTTCTGACCGTTGGTGCCGCTGCCGTCCCTGACGTTGAGGAGATACTCCGCGTCCATGACTGTTATGCCCGAATTGACCGCATAGTAGCCGTCGCCCGTCGAGCGCAGCCACCACGAATACTCGCGTGATGGGTCGCTCATGCTCTTCTGTACAACGTCCATATTCTGCTCGTCGGCAGTGAGATACATACCGCTGTTGACGTTCTTGAAGGAGTAGTAAACGCCCTCCTTCATCTCCGCAGCCGATGAGCCGCTGAAATCGTACAGCGTGGACATTATCTCCGCTATCTTCATGGCGCCCTTCTTGCTCTGGTGGAGGTCGTCGTTCGAGCCGTTAGCCTGTATCGCATAGTACGAAGCCATGCCGTCGAAGCCCACGGACAGACCGAAATTCTGCCACGGAGTAAAGAGGTCGAGCACCTCAACGTTCTCATTAGCTCCGACAGTGTCGAGCTCTCCGCCGAACCAGCGTCCGGGCAGGAGCGGTGAGCGCTGGAGGTCGCCGCGGCGTCCCTGCTGCTTGACGAGCAGGACGGTCATTCCCTTAGCCTTGGCTTTCTGCACCATTTTGGTGACTACCTCGCGGTACTCGTCCTTGTTGGAGTAGTTGGTGTCGTTGATGCCGATAGAAATGATGTAGATGTCGCCCGCTTTGCCGTAATATTCAATAGGAGCGAACTGTCCGCCGTCGTAGAAGCCTTTCGCGTACTGTCCGCTCGTCGCCTGATTGCGTATCTCCCAGTAGTCGGTATCTACGTAATTTCCGAGGAACTGTCCCCAGCCGTGCTGTGACGTGTCCGCGCAGTTGTAGTAGTTGGCAACGGTCGAGTCGCCACATATCCATATGGTCGGCTTCATCTCGCCCGTGGTGTTTATCTGCGTTATCTCCATAGCCGCTATGGACTGCTCGCGCTTGCTCATGCCCTCGATTGCCTGCACGTTGAGCTGTCCGTCCGTGACGGGTATGCGTATCGTCTCGACGGCGTTGTTGCCCGTGAGGTTCATCATCTGCACCATGCCCTCGATACGGATTGTCGTTCTCGGAGCATTTCCCGTCATGACCTTTATCTCGTACAGTCCCTTCGGCAGGTCGACGTTGAACGTGTTGCCCGTGCCGTAGTTGTTGAACTTGACCGCGTCTGCGCCCGCGCCGCTTCCGCCCGCGCTGACGTTGCTGACGTTGCCTGTCTGGGCGAAGCCGTAGCCGCGCCCCGAATTGTAGCCGTCAGAGGCGGATACTCCCGTATAACCTCCCGCTGCGCCGCCTCCGCCGAAGTCGAACTTCCAGTTTGCAGAAGCCGCGTTTGCTGTGATAGGGGTGTTTGTCAGTCCTGCTCCGAGACCCGCGAATGTGGAAAGCGATACCACCGCAGAGGTCAGAGCGCTGACGAGCTTTTTATATCCCATAGAATTCCCTCCAAAGAAGTTTTTTTCCTCTCGTTACGGAGCTTTTCTGCAAGCTCCCATAATATCCTGTTTTAATTATAACACTGAGAGTTCATAAAGTCAACCGAACCAATGTGCAGAATCATATCATTTTTATGACCTTTTCTTGCAGCGGCGGCTCACGTCTATCATTTTCGGAGACTATTATGCACGCGTTCCGCACGATAGTGCATAGAACTGCTCTGTAGGGGCGCCTTTTGGGCGCTCGAATGAAAACGGCAGTCGCCTCCGCGCAGGTGGTGTACTTGCTATTTTCGCTGATTTGTGCTACAATAGTATCAACATCAACATGGAGGTGAACAGCATGACCGACAAGCTTCATATCGGACACCGCGAGCGCCTGCGGCAGCGTCTCATGACCTACGGCGCGGACGCTCTATGCGAGCACGAGCTCCTCGAGCTGATGCTGTTCTACGCCCTCCCTCGAATCAATACGAACGAGCTCGCACACGCCCTCATCAACGAGTTCGGCACGCTCAACAATATCCTCAACACCTCCGTTGACGAGCTGACAAAAGTCAAGGGCGTGGGCAAGTCTGCTGCCGAGTTCATCCGCCTCGCCGCTGTGATGTGCGAAAACTACGAGGCGAACGCGCCCGAGTATGACAAACTCCCCGACATCGACAGCCTGTGCCGCTTCTTCCTCAGCTACTTCGGCGAGGGTGCGGACGAGCTGTGCCTCATCGTCTGTCTCAGCGATGGACTCGGGATAACAGGCAAGGTCAGCTTCACCGCGCACTGCCTCACAGAGGGCAGGTCGGAGCTCCGCCGTATCGCGTCGATGCTCCTGCGCGGAGGCTGCACGCGCATAGCCCTCGGCATATCTCACCCTAACAGACCTCCCGTCCCCGATGACGGCGATTTCGCGCTTCTGTGTATGCTGTGCGAGAAGCTCGGCGCGATAGGCATATCCGTCGAGGACTGCGTCATCTGCGGCAGGGACAAGGCGTTCTCAATGAAGCGCAGCGGCGCATTCTCGTTCAGGGAGGTGAAGCCGTGAAAGAGCTGAAAAACGAGCTGTGTGCCCGCTGCCTGAGCGAGGGCGCCGACAGTCTGACTGAGCGCGAGAAGCTGCTGCTCCTCCTGAGCTATTCCGAGCGTCGCGACATATCTGCCGCCGCGGACAGAATCGCCGAGGCTTACGGCAGCTTCCGCAGCGCAGCCGATTCCGACCCCGAATTTCTCATAAAAGAATGCGGTATCAGCACCGCAAGCGCCGCTCTGCTCACGCTGTTCCCGCAGCTGAGCCGCAGGTGCGCTGTCACGGTCTGCGGCAATATACGGCTTGATTCCGCCGAGGCTGCAAAGAGGTTCTTCGCAGCACAGCTCCGTTCGATGCGCAATGAGACGCTCATCGCCGCTGCAACAGACGAACGCTTCCGCATAATCAGTGCGGAGCGCATGGGCTCGGGGACGGGCTCGGCGGTGTCTATCTCAAACCGCAGGATAGCGGACTTTGCCCTCCGCAACAACGCCGCCTATGTTTTCATCGCGCACAACCACACGGCGGGAGCTCCCATGCCCTCACAGAATGACAAAAGCGCCACCCTCAAGCTCGGGACGGCGCTGATAGCTCTTGATGTATTGCTCGTTGACCACATCATCACGGGCGCTGACGGCTCGGCAGTGTCCATGCGCGAGAGCTCGCGTGCGGAATATTTCCCCGCGGTGACGGGATACAAATTCGTAAGAAACAAATAAATCTGCGATAAAAATGGAGAATTGAGAATTGAGAATGAATGTATCGCCTGTCGGCGATATTATTTAAAATAGTCCGCGTGAGCGGACACCATAATTCTCCATTCTCCATTCTCAATTCTTTACCACGGGTGGATAGTTACGGCTTGACTGCCCATTTCACGGTAGCGAGCTTCGGCTACATCGCGCGGATACAGCGTGTACGCGCCCCTCTGCGGGTCGTGGAAGCAGTAGTGCTCCTCGTCGTAGCCGACAAGCAGATAGCAGTGCTCGTTCGACTTCCACTCCACCGTCTCGTCGGTATCCTCTATCTCCCATATATTGGCTTCGGAGGCGACGAGCGGCTCCATGTCCACGCTCGCCCATACGATGACGGGCTCGCCCCAGTCTATGTACTCCATGCACAGGTCTTTCAGCGATATCCCGCTGATATCCACCGCGTCGAACATCTCGCGGTCGAGGTATCTCCTCAGACAGGAGCGTATCGCTCCGCTGAAACAGCCGTAGCCGTAGGAGGTGTGCGGGTCGCCGATGAATTCCTTGTTTGGGTCGCCGCTGAACATCACCGTGCCGCGCTCGTCGTCCTCATAGGTGTCGACGCGCGCAACGTCGATATAGCCCTCGCTGATGAGCTCGTCCGCTGTAATGTGGAAGTCGTAGTAGCCGAGCAGCATCGACGCGCACACGAGCTCGCAGCCCGCGGGAGCTCCGTCCTGCGAGATGTACGGCACCTCGAGGCAGGTCACGCCCTCGGGCGGAGCGTCCGACGGCTGTGCTACGGGAGCCGCCTCATCCGGCTGCTCCTCGGGAGCCTCCGTTTCCGCCTCGGAGGCGGGCTCTGCGGAGGCTGTAACTGGCTCTGTTTCGGTTTCAGTGCGGAGGGGCGGTATGTCGGGCAGACCTGTGAATACGTAGGTCTGCGCAGCGGTAGTCTCGCTCTCGAAGTCGGGCTCGGACGAGAGCTCCTCCTCGGCAAGGCTGCACGAGGTGAGCGTAACCGCCGCGAGCATTGCAAGTGCTATCCGTTTCATATCCGCCCTCCTTTCTATGGGTGAATGCAAAATATTTGCAAAAAATGTGCGTTCCCCTTTGACATCTGCGCGCGTGACTGATACAATATTATCAGCGGGGCAGGACTGTCCCTACTATTATTCATCATTTTTCGGAAAATGTCAAGCCATTTTCCGAAATTTCCACATTGTGAGGCTATATATGATAAATATACTTATTATTGAGGACGACGAAAATATCGCGAAAATGATAACCGCCGCACTCGCCATGGTCGACTACAAGAGCACCTGCCGCTATGACGGGCGCTCGGGCGCTGAGGAAGCCCTCAAGGGCGGCTACGACCTCATACTGCTCGATATCATGCTCCCCGAGATGAACGGCTTCGAGGTCATGGAGGCTATCAAGGGCTGCGGTACTCCCGTCATCTTCCTCACCGCCATGCAGGAGGTCTCCGACAAGGTCAAGGGGCTACGTCTCGGCGCTGAGGACTACATCGTCAAGCCGTTCGAGGCGCTCGAGCTTCTCGCGCGTATCGACGTCGTGCTGAGACGCTCCAACAAGGTGCAGGACACCATAACCTACGGCGATATCACCGTCAACATCGACAGACACGAGATTACCCTCCGCGGCGAGCACGTCCAGCTCACGCCAAAGGAGTTCGACGTCATCGTGTACTTCCTCCAGCACCAGAATATCGCCGTTTCACGCGAGCAGCTCCTCTCGAGCGTGTGGGGCTTCGAGTTCGGAGGCGAGAGCCGCACCGTCGATATCCACGTACAGCAGGTGCGCCGCAAGCTCGGGCTCAAGGACTCGCTCATCACTATCCCCAAGCTCGGCTACAGACTCGAAAGCCGTGACAGCGTATGAAGCTCTGGCAGAAGATATTCCTGAGCTCGCTGTTCCTGATAATCGCGGCAGTAAACATCATCTTCGTCACGATACTCAACAACAGCCACCGTCTGCTCGTCGAGAGAGAGCGTACCCACGCGATATATGAGCACGAATTCTTCGAGGCGTCCTTCTCGAACGCCGTCGTGTACGCTAAGCTCGCGGACGATAAGATAGCTCTCAACCCAAATGAGATTCGCCGCATCGCCGAGGAGGTCGTCGGCGGCAGCGGACGCTCCCGCGATTCCGCCGTATTCGACAGCAAGGGCACTCTCATCGCCGTGAACGGCATGAACGGTCTGCTCAGCAACATCACGCAAAGCGGATTCGTCGACAATATCGACTCCTCGGGCGCGAGCTACAGCGCCTCTGTGTACCGCACGGACAGCGGTCACAAGATGGCGGTAGGCTCGGCTGTGACTGCCGAGGGCATGAGCTACCGCGTCGTCACGGCAGTCGATATCTCCGAGATATACGCCATGAAAAAGAAGCAGACCGACTTCGTGCGCAAGGTCAGCATCATATCCGCGGGCGCGATATCACTCGTGCTGCTCGTGACCGTCCTGTTCATGCTCAGCCCGCTCAGCAGGCTCAATACCTACACCAAGGCTATCGCGGGCGGCAACTACCGCATTCGCATACGCGAGCGCGGAAGCCTCGAATTCCGCGAGCTGGCACAGAATATGAACGTCATGGCGGACGCCGTACAGACCAATGCCGCACGTCTCGAAAAAATCGCCGAGGACAGACAGACCTTCATCGCCAACCTCTCGCACGAGATGAAAACTCCCCTGACCTCTATCCTCGGATTTGCTGATATACTGCGTATCAAGAAGCACGTCGAGGACAGCGAGCGCATCGAGTACGCGGGCGTTATCGTCGAGGAGACAAAGCGTCTGCGCTCACTCTCGGGCAAGCTCATGGGCATCGTTGCCATGAACGGCACTGAAATAGAAAAGCGCCCCGTCAGCCTGCAATCCATGATAAACGAGACGAAGACTGCGCTCGTGCCGCTCCTTGCGAAGAATGACGTGCGGCTGGAGTGCCTCTCGCAGGATATCACTATCTCCGCCGACGAGGAGCTGTTCAAGTCTCTGCTCTACAACATCATCGAGAACGCCGTAAAGGCTTCTCCGCACGGTGAGAACGTCGTGCTCAATGCCGCGATGTACGAGGGCGACGCCGTAATCACTATCACCGACCACGGTATCGGTATGACTCCCGAGGTAATGAAAAAGGCGTTCGAGCCGTTCTTCATGGCGGATAAGTCACGAAGCCGAAAGGCGGGCGGCGCGGGTCTCGGACTCGCTCTGTGCAAGCGAATCGCGGAGCTCCACTCCGCAAAGGTCGAGATAGACAGCCGCCCAAATGAGGGCACTACCGTATTCATCACTATCCCCGGGGAGGAATGCCTGTGAAACGAAATATACTGTTCGTCACGCTGACTGCGCTGATACTCGCGCTCGGTTTCTACGGCGCGGACATCATCGGTCGATTCTTCCCGAACGATACCGCCGAAAATGCCGTCATCGCACGCGATATCTCCAACAACAACGCCGTGTACCTCAAGGAGGACAAGCAGAGATTCAATCCCATGTCCCTCCTCGACAGGACATCGCAGCCCATGATGCTCGAAGGAGCGGGCGAGCTGCGCGAGATAACCGCTGCGATGATAACAGCTATGGCTCGTCAGAACGACAAGAGCTACATTTTTCAGCCCATCGGCAAGGAGCTCACCGACGCCCTCAGATTCGACAAGAGAGGCTATATCTTCGTCGAAAAGTGGCAGTACCTCAACTCCGACAGAGAGACGCGCTGCCTCGACTGTATCGTGTGGACGAACGACATGAGCATCGCATATATCCGCTTCTACAGCGATAATGCTCAGCAGCTCAGCGGCACCGAGATGAACGCGGGACTCGACAGGCTCGACAAGTATTCCTCCGAGTTCTACCCCTATTTGTCCGACCAGTATTACACCCTAATGCAGATGAAGGACGAGCTCAGACAGACCGCTTACGAACGCCCCGAAGGCGCCGATGAGACCGAGTGGGCTGTAATGAGTGACGACTTTGTTGGTACGATAAGAGTCGACCACTTCGGGGATTACAACAGCATCCTCCGCTGCATCGTAGCTAAATACGACGCCTACCGCGAGAACATTTACGACAACTGCGGCAAGTCCGAGAACCCGCTCATCCCCTACTGGCTCGCCCATTACGGCTTCGAGGACGTCTTCACAAGTCAGGGCTATGCCGTAGTAGGCGGCTGCAAGGTCTGCGACCTCTTCCTCAATCAGTACGGCGTGTGGATAAAGCCCTCATACTCCGCAAAGGACGGCATAATCTATCAGACACTCACCGCGGGTACAAACGAGATTACCGTAATTTACAACGTCCGTGACGATATGATAGAGGGCTTCTACTTCCCAAGATGTTCCGATGACTCATACTACATCAGCTATGAAGAGAACGGCGTGGGGTGATACTGAGCTCTTTTTCGCAAAAAACACTTGCTTTTTCCCGCGGGATATGCTATAATATTAGCCGACAGTTCGTTTGCGTCATCCTGTCGTTAAACAAAACCAGAGCAGCCTATATCCATTTTGCGCGAATTATCGCGCTTATTATGATATTCGGATACGCCTGCGCTCTGTAGGCGTATTTTTTATTGGAGGATAATATATGTATAAGCTCAAAACGTCTGCCGCCTTCGACAGCGCCCACTTCCTCGCGGGATATAACGGCAAATGCGCCAATATCCACGGTCACCGCTGGACGGTCGAGGTCGTGGTCGCGGGCTCCGAGCTCGTCCCCGACGGCGAGAAACGCGGCATGATTATCGACTTCGGCGACCTCAAAAAGGCCGTGCGCTCGCTCACTGACAGCTTCGACCACGCGCTAATCTACGAGGAGGGCTCGCTCAAAGCCGCTACTGTTGCGGCTCTGGACGAGGAGGGCTTCCGACTGATAGCCGTCCCCTTCCGTCCGACAGCCGAGAGCTTCGCCCGCCATTTCTATGAAGTCCTCAAAGCCGAGGGGCTGCCTGTCAGCTCCGTGACCGTATACGAAACACCCGAAAACTGCGCGATATATGAGGAGGAAAACTGATGCTCCCTGTTGTTGAAAAATTCATTAGCATTAACGGCGAGGGCGCTCACGCGGGCGAGCTTGCCGCATTCATACGCTTCCGCGGCTGTAATCTCAGCTGCTCGTACTGCGATACCTGCTGGGCGAATACGGAGAATGCTCCCGCCGACTACGAGACCGTAGAGGAGCTCGCCGAGTGGGTCGCCGAGACGGGCGTCCACAACGTCACACTCACGGGCGGTGAACCCCTTCTCCACAAGGAGGCGGGAGCTCTCGCAGAGCTGCTCATAGCGGGCGGCTGCCGCGTGGAGATAGAGACAAACGGCAGTATATCGCTCGATAAGCTCGCTGCCGCCGAGAACCGTCCCGTGTTCACTATGGACTACAAGCTGCCCTCAAGCGGCATGGAGGAGTTCATGTGCATCAATAATTTCAGGCTGCTCGGCTGCCACGACACGGTCAAGTTCGTCTCGGGCAGCATCGAAGACCTCGAGAGAGCCGCGGAGCTCATCGAGGAGCACCGCCTCACCGAGCGCTGCCACGTCTACATCAGCCCCGTTTTCGGCGAGATAGACCCCGCCGACATAGTCAGCTTCATGGAGGAGCACATGATGAACGGCGTGCGCCTCCAGCTCCAGCTCCACAAATTCATCTGGGAGCCCACAAGGAGGGGTGTCTGATATGGATAGGGAAAAGATAGAATATCACGTGCGCGGGCTGCTCGAGGCTATCGGTGAAGACCCCGACCGCGAGGGCCTGAAGGAGACTCCCGCACGCGTGGCGGGTATGCTCGGAGAGATGCTCGAGGGCATCCAATACAGCAACCACGACATAGCGGAGATGTTCGGCAAGACCTTTGCCGCAGAGGATAACGGCGCGTCCGAAGCCGTCGTGATGAAGGATATAACCGTTTTCAGCTACTGCGAGCACCACTTCGCCCTCATGTACGATATGTACGTCAATGTCGCCTATATCCCGCGCGGAAGAGTGCTCGGGCTGAGCAAGATAGCGCGTATCTGCGATATGGCGGCTAAGCGCCTGCAATTGCAGGAGCGCCTCGGCAGAGACATCGCCGAGATAATCTCCGAGGCGGCGGGGACTCCCGACGTCGGCGTGAAGATAGTCGGCTCGCACAGCTGTATGACCGCGCGCGGCATACGCAATCCCTCCGCACGCACCGAGACACGCACCTACACGGGCGAATTCAAGAACAGACGCGATTTGCAGGAATTATTGGACTGAGAATCGGACTGTAGGGGACGGCGTCCCCGACGTCCCGCAAATAACGGATTTGTTACACGGGCGAGCGGAACTCGCCCCTAAAATTTCAAATTCATCGCCGTCAGGCGATACCATTAGCTAAAGGCTAATGGCTAAGGGCTTTTTTCTAATTACTAACATTTAAAAGGAGAAAAAATGAAAGCACTCGTTCTTTTCAGCGGAGGCGTGGACAGCTCCACCTGCCTCGCGCTCGCTGTTGACAAATACGGAGCCGAAAATGTGCTCGCGCTGTGCATTTACTACGGTCAGAAGCACGACAAGGAAATGCAGGCGGCTCAGCGTACCGCTGCCCACTACGGCGTGGAGCTCCGCACACTCGACCTCGCCCTCATCTTCGCGGATTCGGACTGCACCCTCCTCTCGGGCAACGGCGATATCCCGCAGGAGAGCTACGCCGAACAGCTCAAAAAAACCGACGGCAAGCCCGTCTCGACCTATGTGCCGTTCAGGAACGGGCTGTTCCTCTCGTCGGCGGCGAGCATCGCGCTCTCCAACGACTGCGGCGTCATCTACTACGGCGCCCACTCCGACGACGCTGCGGGCAATGCATACCCCGACTGCTCCGACGAGTTCAACGAGGCTATGAACCGCGCCATTTACCTTGGCAGCGGTCAGCAGCTCCGCATAGAGGCACCGTTCGTGAAGCTCACAAAGGCTGACGTCGTACGTAAGGGACTGGAGCTGAATGTGCCGTATGAGCTTACGTGGAGCTGCTACGAGGGCGGCGACAAGCCCTGCGGCGTGTGCGGCACCTGCCGCGACAGAATTGCCGCGTTCAAGGCTAACGGCGTGACAGACCCGCTGATGCTGTAAGGAACGCCGCCTTCGGTGTTCCGCTAATAATGAACAAAAATACGGGCGGTCGAGGACGCCCGCCCCTACAATACAGGAGGTTATATATGACAGGCAGGAACGAAAACGAGAAGGGCAGCATCACCCTCCTCGGCAACCAGAATACAAAATACTCGCAGGACTACTCCCCCGAAGTGCTCGAGACCTTCCCCAACAAGCACCCCGACCACGACTACTTCGTCAAGTTCAATTGTCCCGAATTCACGAGCCTTTGCCCTATCACGGGTCAGCCTGACTTCGCGACGATATACATCAGCTACGTCCCCGCCGAGCGCATGGTCGAGAGCAAGTCGCTCAAGCTCTACCTTTTCAGCTTCCGCAACCACGGCGACTTCCACGAGGACTGCGTCAACATCATCATGAACGACCTCATCAAGCTCATGGAGCCCAAGTATATCGAGGTATGGGGCAAGTTCCTCCCGCGCGGAGGCATCTCAATTGACCCCTACTGCAACTACGGTCAGGCGGGCACAAAATGGGAACAGGTCGCGTGGGAGCGCCTCTCCAAGCATGATATGTTCCCCGAGGAGGTCAACAACCGCTGACTTTCAGCGCTTGCCTCCGATAATGATACAGCATATGTAAAAGACCTCCCGCGGCGGACTGCCGCAGAAGGTCTTTTTTATTGTGCTGACTTGTCACACAGGCTTATTTGCGGCTTTCTTCCTATTCCTCACTGAGCGTGCCGCTGTAGGTGCGTCCGTCAACTGTGAGCCTCGCGCTTATCGACCGCTTCACGGGCGCTGACGGCTCAGAAAAGCCGTTGTCCCCTGCGCCGATGATGTGCTTCGGGTAGTCTGCGTAGCACTCGTCAATGTCAACATTGCCGCTTATCCCCGCTATCCTGCCCTTGCTCGACTTCTGCCACATCCCGTAGCTTCCGCTGTAGCTCGGCTTCGGGACATCGTAGTTCGCGACCCACACCGCGAAACGCTCCTTTATATAATCGGTGGTGAGGTTCGTCAGCTGATACGCCGACATATACAGTCCCGCAAAATAGCCCGAGTTTTCGAGCTCCTTCAAAAATGCCGCTATTATCGCGCTGACCTTATCACGCCCGAGCGCGAGCACCTTCTGCTCCTCGACGTCGAGGTATATCGGGTACTCGAACTGCTTGCCGCGCAGCACCTCCATGCACACGGCTGCCTCGCGGCGGGCTTCGTCCTCGCTCATCGCGTAGCTGTACCAGTATGCGCCGCAGGGTATCCCCGCGGATTTTGCTCCCGCGTAGTTGCGCTCAAATCTCTTGTCCCTCTGCGAGAGCTCCCGACCATAGCCCGCGCGTATGATGACGAAGTCCGTCCTGACCTTGCTCCAGTCGATGTCGCCCTGCCACTCCGAAACGTCTATGCCGCTTTTAGTCATCGCTTCAGCACCTCCTTGTGTCAGACGGCTGCATACAGCCGCCTTTCATATTATGCAAAACGGCTTTTTTGTGTGCCTGAAAAAAGTTAAAGACTTGTTAAGAATTGCCGTGCTATAATCAGAGCATAGAGAAAACCATGACAGAAATGAGGTATCAGTTATGTTCCTGAGAATACTCAAAAAGGACTTGAAACGCAAACGCACCATGAACGCCATACTTCTGGTGTTCGTGATACTGTGCTCGATGTTCGCGGCGGCGAGCGTCAACAACATCGCCGCTGTTACGGGCGGTATCGAGCACTACTTCAACATCTCGGATATGCCCGACGTGCTCGTCGATATGGATGCTGACAGCGACGAGGACAAGAACATCGCGAAGCTCGGCGGCATACGCGAGATAAAGACTATAGACCAGATATACATCTATAGCTCGAAGTATTTCAAGCTGCACGGGAAAAAGCTCGACAACTTCATCAATCCCGCAGTCCTCATCTCCGACGAGGATATGCCGATAAACTATTTCGACTCCGACAACGAGGTGATAAAGTCCGTCAAAAAGGGCAGGTTCTACGCAACGACCACCTTCATTCAGGGGCTTGACATCAAGGAGGGCGATGAGGTGGTGCTCACCATAGACGACTTCTCCTACAAGCTCGAATATGCCGGACTTTTCAAGGGCGCGTATATCCAGAACGGCACGACCTGTCTGCCTTTTCTGCTCATCAACAGCGAGGATTTCGACAACATCAATGACGGAATTGTTAATCCGTTCCCGAGCTACAAGGCTATGTTCATCAAGACCGATGACCCGCAGGCTATCCTCGATTACGCCGAGGAGACAGACGGCGTCTCCGCATACGGCCGTGATTACGAAAAGATGATATACCTCTTCGATATGATGATAGCCTACATCATGATGGCGGTCAGCATCGTCATCATGCTCGCGGCATTTGTGGTGCTGCGCTTCTCGATAGGCTTCACGATACAGGAGGAATACCGCGAGATAGGTGTTATGAAGGCGCTCGGTCTGAGCAATGTCAGCATCCGCAGTCTCTACATCGTCAAGTATCTCGCTATCGCTGTCATAGGAGCGGCAGTCGGCTTCTTCTGCTCGCTGCCCCTCAGCAGCATCATGCTCGGTACGGTATCGAAAAATATGGTGCTTGGCACTGAAAACGGCGTAGTTCTCGGCGTGGTGAGCTCCGTTTGCGTAGTTGCGGTGATAATGCTGTTCTGCTACCTCTGCACACGCAAGGTCAAGAAGCTCTCCCCTATCGACGCCGTAAGGAGCGGTCAGACGGGCGAGCGCTTCAAGAAGAGAAGTCTGCTCAGCCTCGGACGCTCGAAGCTCCCGTCAACGGGCTTCCTCGCGCTCAACGACGTGCTCAGCGCGCCGAAGCAGTTCCTCATAATAACTACGGTCTTCACGCTCTGTATGCTGATGATGACAATTATGGCGACGAGCGCTCAGACGCTCAAAAGCCCCAAGCTCATGCGCTTATTCAACGCTCCCGAATCAGACATAACCATTCTTGATTCCGAGTACATGACCGACCTTTTAGCAGTACAGGGCGGCTACAAAACATCATTTGAAAAAGTCGAAAAAGTCCTTGACGAGCTCGGTATCGACGGTGACTGCGGCGGTGGCTTCTCCGTCCAGAGCGTATTCACTCACGGAGACAAGACGAGCACAAGGATATTCTCCACCGCAGTAAGAGGAAATATAGACTACGAGCTCCAGTGCGACGAGGGAAGCGCTCCGCAAAAGCCCGACGAGATAGCTATGACGAGCTACGCGATGAAGGAGCTCGACGCTCAGATAGGCGATACGGTCAAGGCTGAGATAGGCGAAAAGGAATACGAGTTCATCATCACGGGCCGATTCTCGTCCTTTATGGGACAGGGCTACTCTGCATTCGTAAGCGAGGACTTTGATATGAGCAGTGCATTAGCCGCAGGCGTAACGGGCATTCAGGTAAAGCTCAGCGGCGACCCCGACGAAGAAGAAATAAATGAAGTCATAGAAAAGCTAAAGGACAAGATGGAGAGCGACAAGGTCTACACGACAGAGGAAGCCGTAAGTATGATGACTCAGGTGTCCGACCCGATGAACGCTATCAAGAAGCTGAATATGATACTGACAGTTATAATTACGGCGCTGATAATCATGCTCATGGAGCGCTCGTTCATCTCCAAGGAAAAGAGCGAGATAGCGCTGATGAAGGCAGTCGGCATAAAGAGCGGCAGCATAATCCTCCAGCACGCCCTGCGCTTCATCATAGTGGCAGTCATCGCGTGCGTGATAGGCTCGGCGGTCGTACTGCCGATAAGCTCCGCACTGCTCAGCAGGGTGAGCTCAATGATAGGCGACGTACATGGCATCGACGTAGACTACTCTGCCGCTGAGATATTCGCGCTCTGTCCCGCGATACTGCTCGCAGTTACGGTGATAGGCTCGCTCATCACGGCACAGCATATGAGAAGGATAACCGCTTCCGACACGGCAAGCATAGAATAAGCGACAAGGATATAATCAGGAGGAAAAACTATGAATACGGTATTACAGACAAAGAGTCTCTGCAAGACATACATCGTCAACAAGCGCCAGAACAACGTGCTCAAGAACATCGACCTCACTATCAGCGAGGGCGAAATGGTAGCGGTCATGGGACCGTCGGGCTCGGGCAAGTCCACCCTGCTCTACTGCGTTTCGGGCATGGACAGGGTCACATCGGGCGAGGTCACCTTCAACGGCAAGGACACCACAAAGCTCCGCGAGAAGGAGCTCGCGAAGCTCCGCCTCGATGAAATGGGCTTCATCTTCCAGCAGATGTACATGATGAAGAACCTCAGCGTGCTCGACAATATCATCCTGCCCGCTGTGAAGTCCAAGAAAAACAGCGAGTCCCGCAGGCAGACCGAGGAGCGCGGACGCGCGCTCATGCACCGCCTCGGCATCGACAACGTCGGCGGCAACGACATCAACGAGATCTCGGGCGGACAGCTCCAGCGCGCGTGTATCGCACGAAGCATGATAAACTCCCCGAAGATGATTTTTGCCAACGAGCCCACAGGAGCCCTCAACCGCGCGAGCTCCGACGAGGTAATGAACGAGCTTCTCTCGCTCAACCGCGACGGCACGACGGTAATGTGCGTCACGCATGACCCGAAGGTGGCGGCGAAGTGCAGCCGCGTGCTCTACCTCGTGGACGGCAAAATAGTCGGCGAGAAGGAAATGGGCAGCTTCGACGGCGGCGACAAGGAGCTCCGCGACCGCGAGCGCACGCTCAATAACTGGCTCATGGAACAGGGCTGGTAAGCGGCGGGCGACAATTTGTCGTCCGCAAATACAGCGATTTATGCGGGACGCCGAGGGCGGCGTCCCCTACTTGTTTTTTGGACAGGATTATGGTACAATGGGTACAGGTGGTGATTCTATGACAGATATTCTCATCGTCGAGGACGACAAGGAGCTCGCCTCGCTGCTGACGGACTTCCTCCGCGCGGAGGACTACACGGTCACGGCTGTCGAGAGCGGCGAGCGCGCACTCGAGCTGTTCGCAAAATACGGCGCGAAGCTCGTTGTGCTCGACATCAACCTCCCCGACGTGAACGGCTTTGCGGTGTGCTCTAAGCTGCGCGAAAATGCGGACACGCCCATTCTCATTGTCAGCGCCCGCACCGACAAGGAGGACAAGCTCAGCGGCTTTGACCTCGGCGCGGACGACTACATCGAAAAGCCTTACGATATAGACATTCTTATCGCCAAGATAAAGGGCATTTTCAAGCGCCGCTATCAGCGCGAGGAGCTCTCCGCGGACGGCGTGACGCTCAATCTCTCCGACCGCACTGCCGTCATCGACGGCGAGGCTGTGGAGCTCCCCGCGAAGGAGTTCGACCTGCTCGCGCTGCTCATCGAGAATCAGGGAAAGGCGCTGAAAAAGGAGTACCTGTTCAGCACGGTATGGGGCAGCGACAGCGACTCCGAGCTGCAAACGCTCCACGTCCACATCAACCGTCTGCGGCAGAAGCTCGGCGACGACCCCAAAAACGCAAAGCGGCTGCTCACCGTGTGGGGAGTGGGGTATAAGTTCGTATGAAGACGTACAGAAGGCTGTGCATAGCCGCTATCGCGATCTTCATCGCACTCGCGGCAGTGCTGAACGTTCTCATTATAAAGAAGGCCGACCGCGACAGCGGCGCATACCGCGTCGAGGCGAAGCGGCTCGCGGACGAGATAAACGAGACGGGCAGCTATGACCTCTCGCAGTATCCGCACATCACGGCGGTCGTCTCCGACGGCGACCTCTACCGCAGCGACGAGCACTACCTCATCATCGAGGCGGTCGGGACGCTCTACAGGGTCGAGTACACTATCGGCAGCATACGCAGCACGCTCGTGAGCGTAAACTGCGTGCTCGGAGCTCTGCTCCTGATGATGTGCGGGCTGCTCATATACCTCAGAAAGAGCATAATACTGCCATTCGGACGGCTCAACAACGTCCCGCAGGAGCTCGCGAGGGGCAACCTCGCAGTGCCTATCCCCGAGGAGAAAAGCAAATTCCTCGGCAAATTCACGTGGGGAGTCAACCTCCTGCGCGAGAGCATAGAGGACAGCCGCAAAAAGGAGCTCTCCATGCAGCGCGACAAGAAGCTGCTGCTCCTGTCGCTGTCACACGACATCAAGACGCCGCTCTCCGCGATAAAGCTCAACGCAAAGGCGCTCGCGAAGGGACTGTACTCCGACGAGGAGAAGCGCCGCGAGGCTGCCGAGAGCATAAACTCCCGCGCGGACGAGATAGAGAGCTTCGTCAGTCAGATAACCAAGGCTGCGAGCGAGGACTTCATGAGCTTCGAGGTCGTGCAGGGCGAGGACTTCCTCAGCCATATCGTAGAGCGTATCTTCGCGAGATATGCGCCTCAACTCGCCGAGCGCGGCACAGAATTTGCCGTCGGAAAGTACGACGACTGCCTGCTCTCCTGCGACCCCGACCGTCTCGCGGAATGCCTGCAAAACCTCATCGAGAACGCGATAAAGTACGGCGACGGACAGCGTATCGCTCTCAGCTTCGACAAAATGGACGGCTGCGAGCTCATCACCGTGTCGAATACGGGCTGCACGCTCGAGGAGAAGGAGCTCCCGCAGATATTCGATAGCTTCCACCGCGGAGCTAACGCCGAAAGGGCGCAGGGAAACGGTCTCGGACTATTCATCTGCAAGCGCCTGATAAGCCTCATGGGCGGCGAGGTCTATGCCGAGATAAGCGGCGGATGCTTCAATGCAACGCTCGTGGTAAGGCTCGCGTGACAACAATACCGCAAAACAGGCGGACACCTCATATGAGAGGCGTCCGCCGTTTTTTTCGTCAGGTAGCTCTGAAATGAAAAATAACACACAAAAAAACCAAAAATGATATACAAATGACACATCGGTGTGGTATAATGAGTTCAAAGAGTAAAGGAGCTCCGAACTTTATGAATATACTGCTTATTGAGGACGACCTCCAGATATGCGAGGTCACTCGGAAATACTTCACAAACAAGGGCGCACAAATTACCGCCGTACACAACGGCGCGGACGCTCTGCGCATAGTCGGTGGCGACATCAGCGGCTACTCGCTCGTGCTGCTCGACATCATGCTCCCCGAGGCTGACGGCTTCACTATCTGCCGCGCCATTCGCAGGAGCAGCGATATCCCCGTAGTGTTTATCACGGCGCGCGGTCGCGAGGAGGACATACTCCGCGGGTATGACCTCGGCTGCGACGACTACATCGTCAAGCCGTTCATGCTGTCGGCTCTGTACGCGAAGTGCTCGGCGATAGTCAAACGCACCGAGGGCAGCGCTGATACGGTGCTCGTCTGCGGAGCTGTACGCCTCGATACCCGCAAGCTGACGTGCTTCGTCGGCAGCGAGGAGGTCGAGCTCACACCTAAGGGCTTCGCGATACTGCGCTACCTCATGGAGCATCAGGGCTGGACGGTCGACCGCGACACCCTGCTCGACCGCGTGTGGGGCAGCGACTACTTCGGCGCAGACCGCGTCGTCGACAACCACATCAAGCGCCTGCGCAAGGCGCTCGGCAGCGCGGGAGCCCAGATACACACCGCCGTCGGGAGGGGCTACAAGCTGACCGACAAATAAAGGAGGGGCAACTATGAAAAGATTCAAGAAACAAAAGCGCGAGAAATTCGCGTGGATACTGACAAAATCGCTCGCAGTCGCTATCGCGCTGTCGTGCGTGTTCGCTGTCGGATTCCAGACATATATGCGTGAGACGATAAACAGTCAGATGAATTCGCAGGCAGATTCGGAGATAGCGAAGCTTTCGGCGCAGATAAGCGAACGCACCAATTATGTTGAGTCGAGGCTGCTGATGAGCGATATCAGCAACCGTCTCTCGCTGTACACGGGATACAATGTCACGATCGAGCAGCTCCCGCTGTTCGACCCTTCATGCAAGCATATGGTACAGATCGTACCGAATTACAGCAAGAATTGTCACGCGATAACGGCGGTCGCAGACAGGGAAGGCAACATCGTCGCCTCGAGCCGCATGAACCTTCAGGTATTTCTGATGTTTGACAATGACAAGGAAAAGGACGAGTACAGAGGCTTCTATAGCTGCGATATTGATAGCATAAAAAGTCCGCTGATGAATGAACTCATCAACGAATTCCACACCACTGACCTGAATGTTTTGACCGAGCTTCGGGCAGATACCATGTATATCAACAAAAAAGACCGGACCTTTATCCCGCATGAGTGTCAGCTCCTTACCAGCACATACAAGAAAAGAGGATTCTTTGGCGATGACAGCACGTTCCTGCTCACCACTGATGATATAGAAAAGGAAGAAACAAAAGAATTTACGATAGATATAAACGACCTCGATGTTGACAGCTCCGACTATGAGCTGATGACCGTCCACTACGGTATAAGCAGCAAAAACGGCAACCCGCGCTATTCACTGCTCGGATTCTTCGGTACAGACAGAGACGCCTTTGACAGCTACGCCGACGAATTTTCCAATCTCTCTGAAAACTGGGCTTCGTACAGCTACAGGGGCAACAACGACGGTACCGCAACATTCGGTAGAAACATGAGCATAAATATCAACGGCGAGCTCTACGAGATCTGCGTCCGCTACGTGATCGACTACATGGAGCCTCAGCTCGTCCGCTATTACTGGACGTATACGCTGCTTGTGGCGGCGATACTGGTGCTCATCGCGGTGCTGTATGCATGGCGCAGGAACGTCTCCAACAAGGTGAAATACGCTATGGAGGACTTCCAGCGCGACCTCACCAACGACCTCGCACACGACATCAAGACTCCCCTCACCGCGATAGGCGGATATGCCGAGAATATCCTCGACGGCGGGCTCTCCGACGACGAGAAGGAGCGGTATCTGCGCTCTATCCTCGACAATGTCGCCTCCACAGACTCAATGGTCAACCGCACGCTCCAGCTCAACACTATGGACAGCTCAAAGCTGAAGCGTGAGAAAATCAGCGCTGAGGAGCTCGTCGAGAGCGCAATGAAAAAGTACGCGATAATGCTCGAGGAGAAGAACATCACGTTCAGCATCAAGGGCAGCGCGGAGGTGAAATCCAGCCGCGCGTCGCTCGAGACCATAGTCGAGAACCTCGTATCCAACGCGGTGAAGTACACCTCCGAAAACGGCAGAATAAATGCGGAACTCAGCAGAAATCGCCTCGTCATCACCAACACCGTCGCCTCGAAGGTCGACGTGAAGAAGCTCAAGCAGCCGTTCGTGCGCGGCGACGCCTCGCGCAGCAATACGCAGGGCAGCGGTCTCGGACTCAGTCTTGCCGACCGCGCAGCTCAGCTGAACGGCATGAAGCTCACGCTCGCTTGTTCCGACAGCGAGTTCCGCGCAGAGCTGAAATTCTGACACTCATCAGAGTTCTCCTATAAACGGAAAAGCCACAGGGAAGCTTATCCTTCCTTGTGGCTTTTTCTATTTAACAGCGCGGGCTCATTCCGCCACCTTTATCGTTACGTCCCCCGACGAGGTGTCTATATCGAGCTTGCTGTCGCCCGAGCCGAATACGTAGGTGTCGCCCTTCTTAGTGAATGCGACCTCGGAATCGAAGCTGCCCGACGCTGTGTCGACCTCAGCTGTGAAGCCAGCGTCCTTCGGTATCCACAGCGTGATATCTCCCGACGAGGCGTCCATTATCGTCTCGGAGGGCATAGCTCCGAGGCGGAGCTCCACGTCGCCGCTCGAGCATTCGGTAGTTATCCTGTCTGCACTCGCGATGTCGAGCTCCATTTTTCCCGACGAGGAATCCGTGTTGAGCTCCGCGACTGTATCAGCTGTGAGCGAGAGGCTGCCCGATGAGGTGTCAACATTTATCTTCGAGGACACGCCCGTCTGCGTGAAATAAATGTTGCCCGACGAGGCGTCGATATCGAAGATGTCGGCGGAGCAGTTATCAAGCTGAGCCGCTCCCGAGGAAGTGTCGACGCTGAAATTCTCGGCGTATATGCTGTCGAAGTGAGAGCCTGCCGACGAGCCGTCATAGCTGAGGCTTTTCAGCTCCGTATTCTTCGGGAGCTTTACCTCGAGCTTTTTCTCGGCGTTGTCGAGGTTGAAGTTCTCGCCCGACTTGCAGAAGCGTATGTGCAGGGTCTTGCCGTCGAGCCATGTGTGTACCTGCTGAGCCTCCTTGAGCTCGACGTTGCAGGTCTCGGTGACGGAGACGGTGTCCTTGTCGTGATAGGAGACGTCTACTGTGCCCGAGCTCCAGTCGATGTCGAGGTCGGTTATCTCGTCGGTTGTCTCGAAGTCGCCCGCGGTGTAGCTGCCAGCGTGGTCGTATACGTTGACATTGTAGCTGAGCACGCAGCTCGTGAGCGGGAATATCATTGATGCGGCAGTGAGTGCGGTCATGATTTTAGCATTAGTTTTCATTTTTTTATCTCCTTTTTATCCTTTTTTGAAAGCTTTATGAATCCGAATAACGCAAATATCGCAGCGATTACCGCTCCGAACACCAGCACGCTCCAGCAGACCACTCCGTTGAGGCTGTCTGTCGTCGTGAGGGAGGTGTCAAACGCGGGGAAGTACAGTCCGTCGCCGAGTATAAGGTAAACAATAGTGTCGTTGAGGAAGTATATCAGCGAGCCCGCGAATATGCACGAGGCAGCTTTGAGCAGTCCGTTCCACTTGGGGTAGCGTATCAGCGCGAATATCGCCCACATGAACATCAGCCACGGCAGCGAGAACGCAGCAGCATAGCGGAAGAAGCTCAGCGAGCCAGCCTTGATGCCTATGCACAGCATCATCAGCACGTAGGTCAGGGTTATCGTGCCTATGGCGGTCAGCCCCTTGTTATTGCCGAGCAGCTTCGCGACGGGCTTGCAGTGTACGACGAACGGCATGAACGGTATCGAGAGCCCGAACACTGTCGCCGAAGCCGCGATAAAGAACCAGCTCCCGCGCGAGTATATGCAGCACACGGCGTAGAGTATGAGCAGGCTCGCGGTGAATGAGCCGAGCGACCACAGGAAGCGGTTGTCGGGCGCCATGAGCGGCACCACGATGAGCGACGCGGGTATCAGCATCGCCGCGAGCACGATGAAGAACCATGTCAGTCCCGCTCCCGTTGCTATGTTGACGATGAGGCACACGAGTATCGGCAGGGCGAATACCGCTCCGATGATACAGCCCGCAATGGCGGAGCGGCGCTTGAAAAAGCTCGCCTGTCTGGAGATGACCTCCGTGCGCTCCTTTGCTATCGCCTTGTCGATAGTGGTTTCGCATTTTTTCATGTCAGCGAGCAGTCCCGCGCAAGCCTGACACTCGCTGAGGTGCTGCTCTACGGCTTCCTCGCTGGACTTGCTGCACGCCTTGTCGATATACAGCGGCAGCAGATCTGCTATCATATCACATTTATATTTCATTCTTATCCATCCTTTCCTTGAGCTTCAGTCTGGCGCGATGATAGGTCACTCTTGCCCATGTTTCGGTCTTCTGGAATATCGCTCCTATCTGAGTGAACGACAGCTCTCCGAACACGCGCAGCTCAAAGACCTCCTTGTACGGCTCCTCCATGTCGTGCAGGAGCATATGTATCCGGAATGACGTCTCGGAATCGGTGATGCTCTGCTCGATATCAGTGCTGATGTCCGCGAGAGGCTCGTCGGGCTCGTCCTGATAGCGTGAATTCCGCCTCGTCTCGTCTATAAAGACGTTCTTTGCGATTGCGCACAGCCATGAGAGACACTCGGATTCGCCGCGGAAGGTCTGCTTGGTGGTCATTGCCTTGAAGAAGGTCTCCTGAGTTATCTCCTGAGCTTTGTGGCTGTCCTTTGCGAGGGTCATCACGTAGGAATACACCTGCATATAGCAGGTCTCGTACAGCTTTTCGGCAGTCTTTTTGTCCAATCATCGCACCTCCTTCCTTGGCTTCTGTCGGTTAGACGGACTAAGTACAGAAACGTTACAAAGTTTTTTCAATTTTTCCAAAAAAATTTTTTCAGCCGAACAATGTCCGCTAAATGGCTGTGTCAATGCAAAATGAGCCCGACATCGCTCGGAGTGATACACCCCTCAGCTGTATAGGGAGCAGACTGCCCGAACACAGTTTCGGAATCAGACGCCTTGCGCGGAACATTATACACATTGATTATACCATATTTTCAGGGAGCATACAAGCATAAAAACAGGCAGATACATATGTACCTGCCTGTTTTGCGGTTATGTTTCCGCAGTCTCAGCGCCTGAAGATAACTGCGAAGCCGAGTCCTGCCAATAATACTGCTGCGGACGCTCCGAGCAGAACGAGCACCATTGGGTCTTTCTGCGGCTTTGCGCCGTCCATTGACGGGAATGAGCCCATTTGCGGGCGGGTCTGACGAGTGCTGTCCTGCTCCGCGGCATTCGTTGTGCTCTGCCCGCGCCTCTGAGCAGAGCCGCTCACGGTCGCTGAGGATGTGCCGTCAGCTGTAGTCGTGACCGTGCCGCTTTCTGCGGGCTTTTCCGCGGGAGCTGTACCGTCGGGGATATTGCTCGGGTCGAAGTCCTCGGGCATATTGTTCGGGTCGAAGCCGCCTCCGCCTAAGCCCTCGGGCATATTGTCAGGGTCGAAGCCCTCGGGAGGAGTGGGCATATTGTTCGGGTCAAAGTCTCCGCCGCCGCCCTGCGGAGGTCTGCCGCCGCGGGCTGACTTGCTGTCATCGGTGTCAGATATAGTTAAATTGCTCAGCGACTTCACCGTCAAGCCCGACTTATCGAGCGTGAGCTTGTCGTCACTGCTCTCGGACTTTTCTGTTTTGTCGGGTCTTTCGGTCTTGTCGGACTTGTCGCTCTTATCGGTGCTTTCAGCCTTGTCGGACTTGTTTGTCCTGTCAGACCTGCCGCCGCGCTGTCCGCCGCCGAAGCCTCCGAATCCGCCGCCTCCGCCCATAGAGCCCATATCGGAGCTGTTGAGTTCGGAGTCGTCAACGAGCGCGGAGCTGTCCGCCTGCTGACCCTCTGTCGTAGAGGGGATAGTGCCGTCGAGCTGTCCGCTGACGCTCTCCGCGCGGAGAGTGCAGAACTTGCTGATAGCCTCGACGCCTGCCTTGAACTCGTCATATGTGCAGAACTTGGTCGGGTCTTTTTCGACGTATTCGTCGATGAGAGCGGCTGTGTCGGACACGAGCTGTGCGAAGTCAACGCTGTCGAGGAACTCGCCGAAAAGCTCGTGGTACTGCTCGGTATATTCTTCATTGTCGAATATCCACGCTATCATCGGACGGTCGCTCATACCGCCCGAAACAGGCGTATCTATGGGCGAATTCACGGACGATGAGCCCATGCCGCCCATGAACGAGCCATAGGCGAGGTTGTAGTCCCACGGTATCATCGAGAGCTGTCCGTCTTCCTCATAGAGGTAGTAGTTGTGTATCATCTGACCTGTGTAGCTATCGCCGTTGCAGAGGAAATCATGCACAACGAAGTAGTGGATGACCTCCTCGACATTGACCGTGCTCTCAATGTCCGACTGCTCGGAGAGAGCCTTGAGCGAGCGTATCAGGCGATTCTGGTCGGCTGTGTTTACAGTCGTCTTTGCGTTGTTGAAGATGTTGGAGTAGCTGTCTGCGTCGTCGTCAATGTACTGGAGCTTTACGTCACTGCTTCCCATTCCGAAGCCTCCGCCGAAACCGCCGCCGCCCATGTTGGGCATACCGCCGCCGAAGCCTGATTTCTCGCCGTCTCCGCCAAACATCTGCGACGGGTCAAAATCAGTGGGCATCTCGCCGCCGCCGAACTGTGACGGGTCGAAGTCGGAGGGCATCTCGCCGCCGAACTGCGAGGGGTCAAAGTTCGAGAAGTCGAAGTCGGAGGGCATTTCGCCGCCCATATCGGGCATATTTCCGCCAAAATCCGGTCTGCCGCCCTTGCTCTCGGACTGCTCTGTCTCGGCGTTGGTGGTGTCCTCGGTATCGTCGGAGTTTTCCTCCATGAAATCGGTCATGCTGAAGTCCTTGCCGTTGCCGCGTCCGCCGCCGAAGCCCATAGCATCGGGCTTGTAGAGGTCGCCGTAGTTACTGCCGTAGTTGCGGGTGAGGAAGGAGACCTCTATCGCCTCGACCGCGAGGTAGAGTCCCCAGTCCTCGCCGTTGACCGTGATGTAGACATAACTGCAAAGCGGTGCGTCCACGCCGAAGTCGTACATCAGCGTGTAGGCGAGGTAGTCCTTCATATAGGTGTTGTCCTGAATGATGTTGTTCAGGCAGAGCTTGTCGAGCCCGTGATAGCTCTTGGTGCTGTCGTACTGGTCAAACTCTATCTTGAAGCTGTAGCGCTCGCTGTCCATATTCTTCACGGAGCTGAGCGAAGTGTTGCCCTTGCCGCGTATGCCGACATTGCGTACAGCCTCGCCGTCGATGACGACGTTGCAGGGCGAGTATTCCTCGCTCTCGCAGGTCGAGATGAAGCTGTCCCAGTCGTCGATGACGATGTCGAGCGTGTGTACGCGAGATTTGTCGAACAGCCTGTTCTCGTAGCCTATCGCGCGGGCTGTAGTCTGAATGCCGAACGCCTTGCCGCCGCAGAATATGAACGCGACTGCGATAGTCAGCGCGACTATCGCAACGCATATCCTGTCTATGCTTTTATATGCTGACATAGAATCACCTTATCCCATATAGTCGCCGTTGTAGCTCACGAGGACGGCGCTTTGCACGCCCTCCATGTCCGCAAGCGCGTTTACGAAGTCGGTGTTGTCGTCCTTGAGGCGTATCTCCATGTTGAGCTCTACCGCGCCCTTCTGTGCGGACTTGCTCTTGACTACGCATCTCTCAGCCTTCTCGCCGAGGAACGCCTTAGCCTTTGTCTCAGCGTCGTGACCGTCACAGCGTACCACTACGATGTAGGGGTTCTTGTGAGCCTTGCGGTTTACGAAGATGAGGAGGATAACGCCGATGATGACGCTTCCGATGACTGCGAGGGGTATCATTCCTGCCGCAAGCACGATGCCGACTGCTATCGACCAGAACAGGAACGCGATATCGAGCGGTTCCTTGATAGCGGTGCGGAAGCGGACTATCGACAGCGCGCCGACCATACCGAGCGAGAGAACTACGTTGCTTGTAACTGCGAGAATGACTACGGTCGTTATCATCGTGAGGGCTACGAGCGTCGTGCCGAAGCTCGCCGAGTACATCACGCCCGAGTAGGTCTTCTTGTAGACGAGGAAGATGAATATGCCGAGTCCGAACGCGAGCACGAGGGCTACCGCCATATCAAGTATGCTCACGCTCGTCACGTTCTCTAAGAAATTCGATTTGAAGATATCATTGAAACTCATTGTTAAAACTCCTTTTATTATATTGAAGAATTGCACTTTTTAGCCGTATATCCTGCACGCGGCGTACTTGGAGAATGCTCCCTCGCGCCTGTCACTGAGAGCTACCGCGTCCCTGATGATATCGGGTAGGAAGCCGTCCCACTTGACCTCGAGTATTATCGAGTCCGATACGGGGACTGTTATGCAGTCCGTGCGGAGGAAGTCCGTACAGCGCATACCGCTCCTGATGTCGTAGTCGAGCGTCACGCGGACATTTCCCGCGGGAAAGATAAAGGGCTCGCGGGTGTAGTCGACTATCGTCTTCGGAGCTATCCCCTGCGTCGTCATCTTGGAGTACAGCTCCCTGATGAGGGCGTGCTCGGAATCAAGCATCCATGCTGTGTCGCCGTCGACTATGCGCTGTGCCTGCTCCGCCGTGAGAGGGGCGCTCTGCTTGTTGCCGAGGTGGTCAAACTTGCTCTTTTTTTCAAGGTGTATCACTGATGTATCGCCGTTGTAGTAGCGTATGCGGAACTTCTCGCGGCGGCTCACACCGTTCACCTTCTCCATGAGAGCCTTGTCTGCGAGGTTGTCGAAGTAAAGACTGCGTATGAAGTACTTGCCGTTTATCGTGTGTGGGTCGGAGTATGTGACCGCGCTCAGCCGCTGTCTGATGATGAGCAGGTCGGAGTAGTTTATCTCGTGCTTTATCTCGTGTCTGAGCTCCATGCTTTCACCTCTTTTCATTCGTGATGCACTTGCGTGCACTTATTGAAATAATACTGTTTTTTCCTTAAAGATAGCTTAATAAACGGTGATAAAATGATAAAATCGCATGATAATACTGTGAAAGGTTGTGTATGTCTTATGAGCCGACTTGACCTGCTGTGCGCTTTACATTATAATAAGCCTGAGCTGTTCGTCGGTCGCTCCTTGTGTATCCTGCACAGGTCGGAGGCCCTTCTTTTGTGCAGTCATACGAAATTCGGGAAAAACTTCAAAAAAGTTCGCGTTTTTTGCCTCCGAAATGCACTTATAAGTGAAAACAGTCCGCAAGGACAAAAAAGGAGGAGTTACAATGAAAAAACTTATCACATTATCGGTCGTGCTCGGACTCGTCTGCGCTGTGACGGCGTGCTCGTCGGGGAAGTCCGACAGCGTGAAGCTCAACGAGGTGCAGTACGCGGAGGACGGCAGGCAGGTACTAACCGTCGGAATGTTCGGCTCGTATAGTGAGAAGCTCACCGCCTACACGCAGTTCCCGCTCGACTTTAAAATCGAGGTGAAAAACTATATGCCCGAGGGCACTGAATATGCAGAGGCGGCGCGTCAGCTCGACATGGACATGATACAGGGCAAGTCGCCCGATATCCTGTTCGCGCCCGCCGACAAGATGTACAACTACATCCGCAAGGGCGCTATGGCTGACCTCTACCCGCTCATGGACGAGTACGGCGGCTTGTCGCGGGACGACTTCCTGCCGAATGTTGCCGAAGCGCTCACCATTGACGGCGAGCTCCCCGCCGTGGTGGACAGCTTCTTTGTCTCGACCGCGGTTGCAAAGACGAAGTTTGTCGGCGAGGAGTACACCAACTGGACGCCCGAGCAGGCTATGGAGTTCTACGAAAACCTCCCCGAGGGAATGGCTTTCATAGACGACGCGGACAGTCGGCTCGCGGCGTATATGCTCGATAATATCGCGCAGGAATGCATCGACATCGACAACTGCAAGTGCAATTTCTCGGGCAGCAATTTCGTCGATGTACTGAGGTTCTGCGCGGAGCACCCTGTCAAGGAGATGTTTGAGCCTGATTTTGAGCGTATGTCAGATGAGCAGTGGCATGAATACATTTTTGACGAAGAATCACGAGGACTGCGCGATGCTCAGCTCGTTTTTCCCGTAGTCATAAATGGCTTCAATCAGGGGCTCGCAAGCGACATTTACGGTAATCTAAATTATGACGAAGTGACATTCGTAGGTCTGCCAAGCAACTGCGGGAACGGAACTGTCAACTGGCAGTTCATGCATTCGGAATTTTACGGTATCGTTAAGAATTGTGCCGACAAGGAAAATGCATGGAAATTTGTCAGCGAATACCTCAAATACAGGAAGCCCCTCCAGAAATATGAGAATAACGGCACTCTCGGCATACCCGTGCTGAAAAGTCAGTTTGAGGTGGACTATGACCGCGATATCAGCTACAGCAACTCGATAAACGGAACGATTTACAAGCCTATTGACGGCGCAAATCAGAACGACAACGCGCAGTCCACGCTCCCGAAGGAGTACAAGGACAAGCTCCGCGACTATATTTTCGATATGAAGCTCGACTTCTACTTCCCCGACGAGCTGAAATACATGATACGCGAGGAGTACGAGCCCGTGCTTGCGGGCGAGCGCACTCCCGAGCAGGCGGCGGAGATACTCGACAACCGCATATCCACATATTTAAGCGAAAAATCATGACCTGTCTCCCGCTTTTTCCCTGTTTGTGTGACACTTTGCGCGGTCGGGCTGAATGTTATATATGAAAGCATCATTCCATGGAAAACTTTCAACAAGGAGGAGCCGTTATGACGGGAAACCAATACCGCGCGCTTTACAGCAGGTCGCCCGATGAGGCTTATGCCGCGTTGTTCAGCGAATACTGCGACTACGTCTATGTCATAGTGTTCAACAGGCTGAGAAGCTGTGCGACCCGCGAGGACGCCGAGGAGTGCGTCAGCGACATCTTCGCCGATATCTTTCTCGGCTGCGGCGCAGGCGGCGGGCTCGTCGGCGATATGAAGGGCTTTGTCGGGACTGTCGCCAAGCGCCGTGCTATCAACGCCTATCACAGGCTCTCCGCGCGGGCAGCCCGCCGCTCCGACGGCAATGACGAACAGCTCGCGGCTATGGACTCGGGCACGGACATAGAAGCGGAGCACGACTCCGAAGAGGTGCGCCGCATCATACTCGACAAGATAGACGAGCTCGGCGAACCCGACTCGACGATAATCCTCCAGAAATACTACTACGACCGCTCCTCGAATGAGATAGCGGAGCTGCTGTCGATGAAGAGCTCGGCTGTGCGTATGCGTGCGGCAAGAGCGCTCGGCAGGCTGAGAGACCTGCTCGCCGACGTCGGTATCACATTGTAAAGGAGTGCGCGATATGAAAGAGATACGTGGATTCGATATGCTCGAAAACGCAAAGGATACGACCATTGAGCGCCTTTCAGGGCACAGAGTGCTGACAGACAGGGAAAAAAGGAGGCTGCTGGATATGAGCAAGAAAAAAATGAATGATTTGAACAGAGAAAGCATTATAGAGGACTCAGTGAGCGGCGTGGAGCCGTACAAGCGCCCCAAGTGGCACGGTCTCGCGACTGTGGCTGCGAGCCTGCTGCTCGTCGGAGGCATAGTCGGCGGAGGGATATACCTCGGCAGGAATGGTCAGGTGCCCGACGCCCCTATGACAGACGTGACGGCGGCGTCCGAGACCACTGCTGCGACCGAGGAATATGACTTCAGCGCAGAGGCTGCACAGCTCGAGGCTGATATGGAAGATATGCTCCGCAATGCCCCTCACGCCCTTGCGGAAAGAATGCTCGCAAATCTCAGCGAATATGACGCCATAATGTGCGGCACGGGCGTAGATGTCGACGCGGACATTACCGAGAACGTGCAGTTCGACAATATGAGCGAGGCATATTCTCCCGTGACCGATGAGCGCTTCACGGACATGGACAGCGTAAAGAGCTACTTCTATGAGCGCTTCACGCAGAATTTCCTGAGCGGGAACAGCAGTCCGTGGGAGGGCGAGGCGCCGATGTTCATGGAAATGAACGGCAGGCTTTGGTTCAGGCAGACGGCAAGAGGCAATCGCTTCAGCTTCAGCGGCACGCCCGAGACAAGCTTCGATGCGGACAGCTGTACTATTAAAGCGGATAACACGATAGCGGGCGGCGAAAAGGAGAGCATCACTGTCGTATGCAAAAACATAAAGAGCTGGGATAACACACGGAACTGGAAGGTCGACAGCTGGGCGAGCTCCGAGGCGAGCCTCATTGATACCGCAGACGACATGATGATGAAGCTGAATCAATTTGTGAACCTTACCATCGGCTGGGGAGTCGGCGAGGACAAACAGGTGAAGAAAACGCTCGAAACAAGCAGCGGCACCGTCGAGTATTACCGCTGCTACGACTTCGAGAAGCCCGAAGATGTAAAGGCGAGATACAGGGAATATTTCACGGAGGATTTTCTCAGCAGCTACGAATACCTCTGGAACGAGGATGTAGTCGAAACTCCGATATTCAAGGTCTTTGACGGCAAGCTCTACCACCGCAGTGAAAACATAGATGCCATACTCTACAGCTACACTCAGAATGATATCCAATTAGAGAGTTACAACGAGAACAGGCTTGAATTTACGGTCAGCTGCAAGACAGCGGACGGCAATCAGCATATGCTGTATATCGTCTGCGTCAGGGAGGGCGGCGACTGGAAGACAGACAGCTATAGCGAGCGCCTGATATCATCGGATATGCTCAATATCCCCGAATAATGCAAAAAGCTCCTGCCCGCACGGACAGGAGCTTTGCTGTATTTTTAGCTTTCGCCCTCTGAGTAGCTGAACTCGGGGGAGATATGCTCGGTCGCCTTGCTGAACTGCGTCTCGTAGAGCTGAGTGTACACGCCGCCCGCTCCGACGAGCTCCTGATGAGTGCCGCGCTCGGCTATCTCGCCGTCCTTGATGACAAGTATCTCGTCCGCGGCGAGTATCGTGGAGAGACGGTGCGCGATGAGTATGCTCGTGCGCGAGGCTATAAGCGGCTCTATCGCGTCCTGTATCTTCTGCTCGGATATGGAATCGAGAGCCGAGGTCGCCTCGTCGAATATCATCAGCGCGGGGTCTTTAAGCAGTATGCGCGCAATGGAGATGCGCTGCTTCTCGCCGCCCGAGAGCTTCAAGCCGCGGTTGCCGACAACGGTATCGAGCCCCGTCTCCTGCTTCTCGATGAAGTCGTAGATGTTCGCGCGTCTGCACGCCTCTATCAGCTCCGCCTCGGTCGCGTCGGGCTTTGCGTAGAGGAGATTCTCGCGTATCGTGCCGTTGAAGAGGTAGGTCTCCTGACTGACGATGCCGATGTTCTCGCGCAGGAAGCCGAGGTCGAGGCTGCGGACGTCAGTGCCGTCGAACAGCACGCTGCCGCCGATGACGTCGTAGAATCGCGGGATAAGGTTGATGAGCGTGCTCTTGCCCGAGCCCGACGGTCCGACAATGGCTATGCACTTGCCCTTGCTGAGCTTGAAGCTGATATCGTGCAGTATCTCGCGCTCGGGCTCGTAGTGAAAGCGCACATTGCGGAACTCCACCTCGCCCTCAGCCGAGCTCGGACGTACCGCGTCGGGAGCGTTCTCTATCTCGGGCTTCATATCGTAGTAGTCGAAGATACGCGTGAACATTGCCATTGAGCGTATCCAGTCGACCTGTATGTTCAGAAGCTGATTCACGGGCATATACATCTTGCCGAGCAGTGCCACGAGCACGCTTATCTGTCCGACCGTTATCGTCTTGTCGAAGCGCATCATGATGATTCCGCCGACAAGATATATCAGCATAGGACCGATGTTCGTGAAGGTGCCGAGCGCCATGCGGAACCACCTGCCCGCCATGCTCTCCCTGATGTTGAGCCCTATCATCTTGCGGTTGACCGACTCGTAGTGGTCATACTCGCGCTGCTCCATGCCGAACTGCTTCACGAGGAGCTGTCCGCTGACCGAGAGCGTCTCGTTGAGTATGCCGTTTATCTCGTCGCTGCACGCCTGCGAGTCCTTCGTTATCGACCAGCGGCGCTTGCCCGCGCTCCTCGTCGGGATAACGAACAGCGGCACTACCGCTATGCCCACGAGCGCGAGCTTCCAGTTCTCGCTGAACATCAGTATCAGCGCGACCGTCAGCGTTATCGCGTTCGAGATTATGCTCGTCAGCGTGCTCGTGATTATCTGCTGGACGCCCGAGATGTCGCTCGTCATGCGCGTGATGATGTCGCCCTGATTGTTGGACGTGAAAAAGCGCATGGACATCTTTTGCAGGTGCGCGTACATCGAGTTGCGCATATCGAACGTGATGTGCTGGGCTATCCACGTATTCAGGTAGCTCTCGAGTATGCCGATGAGGTTCGCGAGCAGGGTCACTCCGAACGAGAGCAGTATGTAGAATACCAGCTTGCGCATATCCTGTGCGATGAGTCCCTCGTCGATTATGCGTCCCGTCAGCACCGACGGCAGCAGGGTCAGCACCGCCGAGCACAGTATCGCAGCAAGCACGAACAGCATTTGCAGCTTGTACGGCAGCAAATACGAGAATATGCGCTTTATCAGCTGCTTTGTGACCTTTGGCTTGTTCTTTTTTCCTCGTCTGTAAGATATCCCGGACCGAGTCTTCCGTTCGGCGGCGGCATAGGCATTCCTCCTTTGATATTAATTCAATTATAATTCAAATCACACTCTTTGTCAATTATTCTGCGGCATTGTCTTCCTGATACGCGGCAAAACTCCTCCGCCGACTACGTGACGACGCTTTTATTATCCCGCAAATCTTGCTATTCCGACAGGATTATGCTATAATGTTGCTGTAAGGAGAGTGGTGCTTATATGAATCTGATACCCACTATACTATCCCTCGGCGGACTTGCAGGAATAATCGCGACCGTGGTGTGGATACTCGTGCGCGGCAACAACAACCGCGTTACCAAGCTGTTCGTATTCTGTGTGGCTTCGGTCATGATATGGCTGATATCGCAGCTGCTGAAGCTGTTCTCCGTCAATACCGAGCAGTTCTGGATAAGTTTCGTCGTCGGGAACATCGGAATAAGTATGTTCGCGCCCTCATGGCTGATGTTCGCCGCAGAGTATTCCGACTACCGCCAGTACCTGCGCAAGCCCTGCCGTGCACTGCCCATGATATCGGTGATATTCTTCACCTGTGTGATTACGAACCCCATACATCACAACTATTACACGACATTCGAGTACAGGAACGTCGTCTGCGGACGGCTTTACTACCTCTCGCAGATAGTCTACTACCTGCTCATCTTCGCGGGAATATGCCTGATGTTCATAAAGCACTCCCAGAGCAACCGCCGCATGACGAGCCAGTCCGTGCTCATAGCGATAGCGATAGCCGTCCCGCTGTGTATAAACACGCTGTCAGTCGTCAAGATAATCGACACGGAGATAGAGCTCACTCCCCTGTTCTTCGCGTTCTCGGTGGTGATGATACTCATAGCTATAAGCCGTTTCGGACTGCTCAACGTAAACCGTATAGCTATCAATGACACCATAGACAGCATCGACAGTGCCGTTATCGTATTCGATGCTGACGACATCATGACGTACAAAAACAAGTATGCGGAGACACTCATCTCCCTCGAGACGGGCGCGACGCTCGACGAGCTCATCGCCGCCGTCAAGGAAAAAACAGGCACCGAGCTCAGCAAGAGCACATCCGCCTGCGAGCTCTCATATGAGGGAGCGTACTACAATATCAGACAGAATTTCTGCACGAACAAAAAGGGCGAGCGTATCGCCAGCATTATCATCGTCACCAATGTATCCGAATACTATGAGCTCCTCGACGCCGAGAAGAAGCTCTCGCTCGAGCAGGAGCGCAACCGCATAGCTCAGGAGATACACGACTCCGCAGGACACACCTTCACGATGATAAGCTCGCTCTCGCGCATCATCAGCGCCGACCTCGCAGGCAGAAACATCCCCGATGAGACGGCGGGCTATGTCCGCGAGATAGACGGCTTGTCAAGGAGCGGCGTCACTCAGCTCCGATGCTCGATAAACAACCTCCGCTCCGACGAGTTCATGACCTCCGTCACGCGGGCGATAAATACCGTGACCTCCGCCGTCCGCGGAGTCGACATCGACGTGTGTACGCAGGGCGAGGAGGACGACAGCTTCGCCTTCTGCATAAAGACCGTCTATGACAACACCCGCGAAACGATAACCAACTCCATGCGCTACTCGGGCGCGGACAGAATTGACATTATCGTCAAGTTCCGTCCCGATACTCTCGAGCTGTACATCTTCGACAACGGGCGCGGCTGTCCCGTGATAAGCGAGAACAACGGTCTGCGCGGCATTCGCGAGCGCACCGAGGCTCTCGGCGGCACTGTGAAGTTCTCCTCGGTCGAAGGAGAGGGCTTCACGACGGTGATAAAGATACCCAAGCAGACCTCAGCGGCTGCCGAATAAAAAAAGGCCTCCTGCGGCATTGTGTCCCGCGGGAGGTCTTTCGTTTATCGCTTTCTTCGCCTTTTCGTTCCGACTGCAAGCAGCAGCAGTGCGGGCATAGCCGCAAAAAACGCGCTCATATCGTCGCCTGTCTTTGGATTGTCGGTGCGTCCGACGGCTGTGGTCGCCGTGGTCGTCGCAGCGGTCGAGGTCGCCGCTGAGGAGGTCGCCGCCGTAGTCTCGGGCGGAGCGACATACTTCGCCGCGATATCGGTGCGGCGCGTTCTGTTGTCGGAGGTGCGGATGAGTTCGTATACGAAGCCGCCGCCGTCCCTGTAAACAAAGCTGAAGCTGCTGTCGGCGCTGCCTATCTGCGTCGAGAGATAGCCCGAATGCGCGTATGTGAAGTGCAGAGGCTGAGTCCCCGTCATCTTGTCCTCATATCTGACCGTGGATATGAGCTCGCTGCCGTCCGTCATGATGAGCTCGGTCTCGCTGCGTGAGTGGTCGTGCCCGAAGAGGTACATGATGTCCATGCCGTACCGCTCCGCATAGCTGTTTATCAGCGACGCGAGCTCGTATGAACCGTTGATATTGTACGCATTCTCGCCTATCCAGTCGCTGATGCTCATTCCGTTCCTGTTCACGGAATCGGGCTGTATGCCGAGCGTGTGGAGTCCCGTGTGAGCCGATATCACCACGAGCTCGCCGCGGTAGTTTCTCGCTGCATCGCGCAGGAAGGCGTCAACGCCGCCGATGACGTCCTCATATGAACAAACCGTCCCGCCGTCCTTCGTTTTCATCACCGCCTCCTGATTGAGCCCGTACACGATAAGCCCCTTGGCATAGCGGCTGTTCCTGCCGTTCCTCGCGACAGCCTCCGAGCTGCCGCAGAATATCTGTCCGCCGTCCGAAGAGAGGCTCTCCCCTGCTCCGAGGTCTGCCGCTGCCGACATGGCTGAGGCAGCTCCGCCCGAATCGTGGTTGCCCGAGACGAATACCGTGTCAAGCCCGCCGAGTTCAGCGATGATTCGAGGGTAGTACCGCTCAAGCATGATATCCTTCTCAGCCTTCGTGCCGTTCACCAAGTCGCCCGTGCATATGACGAGCGACGGTATATAGCCTCCCGTGCGCTCTATAACGTTCTCTATCGCGTCGCCGATGAGCCCGTACTCCTCATGGACGTCCGAGAACGTCAGGAAGGAATCGGGCACTACGCCCTTCGCTATGACGAAAAGCGCGTCCTCCGAGCGCTCACGGCAGCGGATACCGCTGTCGTCGTGCGCCTCGACAAGGCAGCTCACACGGTGTACTCCCGCAGGTCTGTCCGCGAGCGTTTCAGCCGTGAAGCTGAGCGAGCCGCAGGGCTGCTCCTCGCCGTCTACGTACCATTTCACGCTGTCTGCCTCGACGTCCGACAGCCCGACCGTGAACCTCGGCGCAGCGTAGCCGCTGCCCTCGAGCACATAGCTCTCTGCGTGCGGCTGACTGACGATACAGCGCTCGAGCTGCTCGCCCTTCGTGTATATATCGACCTCTGCCGCCTCCGACTGCTCACGCGTGAACGAGAACGGAGTCTCGCTGTCAGCGTCATACCGCAGGTAGGAGTATGTTCCGTCCTCGTTGTAGCGCAGGGTCGAGCCTATGTGCTCCCACACAAGGTCGCCGCTGACCGAGCGCGTATACGCCGTGCGGAGCGCATCGCCCGAGCAGACAAGATAGCTGCTTCCCGACCTCAGCGAGGTGAACCGCGGAGTAGTGCTCGACACCATAGTCTGCCTGTAGTAGCTCCATACAGTGCCGCTGCTCTCGCCGTCCGTGACGGTGAGCATATACTGTCTGCCGTCCTTGTCCTTCACGGTGATGATATAGTCCTTGTCGTCATCGAAGCTGCCGACCTTGAACCACTTCTCCCCGTCGGCGGTTATAGTGCTGATATCCGAGCTCTGCACCTCCGTGACTGTGAAGTACATATCCGAGGCTGCGGAGGCTCCGAGCGGCAGCTGCATGACTGCCAGCGCGGCGGCTGTAAATGCCGCTGTTATGACCGATACTCTCATATCTCAGTCCCCCAATAATAATTATATCATCAGTATAACATATCCCTGCGTTTTTTTCAAGCAAAAAGCCCGCAAACGGACTTTTTCGGTCACGTCTGCGGACTTGCTGTCACATATCGGCGGAGAGCCTTCTCGCGGGCTTCGGCAGCCCTGCCGAGACCGTGCTCTTCCTCCTGATGAAGAAATATATGCACCACGCTGTTATCACGGTCAGCAGCTCCGACATCGGTACTGCGAGCCATACCAGCCCTATGCTGCGCAGCAGATACGCTGCGAATACGGCGGGTATAACGAGGAGCGTTCCTCTGAGGAGCGATATCATCTGAGCAATGTGCGGCTTCTCCTCGGACGAGAAGTACACCGACATTATCGCGTTCACGCCCATGAACGGCATATACAGGAAGTAGATACGCAGTCCGTTCTCGGCTATCTCACGCATACTCACGTCGCCCGAGCTGTTGAACGCCCGCACTACGGGAGCCGTGTGCACAAACAGCAGCACATACGAGAATATCGCCGCTATGACCGAGGTGATAAGCGACAGGCGAAGCAGATACTTTATCGCCTTCTCGTCCCTGCGTCCGTGATATCTGCACATCAGCGGCTGAACACCGCTCGAGAGTCCGATGAACAGTGCCGTGAACACTATCGCGATATTTGCGATGACTCCGTATGCCGCAATGCCCGCATTGCCCATGAGGCGGTGAATAACGCTGTTGAAGGCGAATATAACGAGTCCGCCCGAGACCTCGGTGAAGAAGGCGTGAAGTCCGAGGGAGACTATCTCCTTCAGCATACTCCACGACGGCAGCATAAGACGCAGTCTGAAGGCGTTCCAGCCCGTGAGGAAGTGTATGCTCATTATGCTGAGGCTGACGAACGGCGCTATGCACGTAGCGAGTGCCGCGCCCTTCATGCCCATGCCGAGCGGGAATATGAATACATAGTCGAGCACAACATTGGCGAGACTGTCGCACAGCGTACCGAGCATCGCGAGCTTCGGTGCGCAGTCGTTGCGGAGGAAGCACACTATCAGGTTGTTCAGCAGAAATGCAGGCGAGAACAGCAGTATCGTCCTCAGGTAGTCGTGCGAGAGGGCGAATACGTGCTCGTCAGCACCGAGGAGGCGGGTTATCTGTCCCGAGAGGAATATCCCCGCTGTCTCGAATAATGCCGCGATGAGCAGCATCGCCATGAAGGCGTTGGTGAATACCTTGTCGGTCTCGCGGCGCTCGGTCCTGCAATACAGCATCGAGAATATGCTGCCTCCGCCCATGCCGAGCATGAGCCCGAAGCCGTTGAGGAAGCTGAATACGGGCAGCGAGAGGTTCAGCGCGGCAAGTCCGTCCGCCCCCATGCCCTTAGAGATGAAAAATGTGTCAATGAGAATATATACCGACACACCTATCGAGCTTATCATGTTCGCAAAGATATATCTGAAAAAATCGTTGCGTATCGTTCTTCTGTCCATTTCCTAAAGTCTTTCTCCCATACCATATATCGGCAGGAGCAGTGTGCCGTCAAAACACGAAACACTCCCCTATCCTATAATATTATATTATCTCAGCCGTCCGCTGTAAAGATTACATTCATCATTTTGGCAGTGACATTTGTCACTTTATCAGCACAAAGCGCAAAATTCACCGTGAAATACGGGTTCTTCGTCATTTGCCGCCGTTTCACGGTCTGATGAGATTTTGTGCAGCATACACAGATAAAAATTGGTACTTGACATTCTAAGCCGTATCTGTTATAATAAATCTACAGAAGAACAAAAGTTCTTTTGGTGCTGAAATGACAGAAAGGCGGCGGAATATGGACAAGGTATACGTAGCTATCGACCTCAAGAGCTTCTATGCCTCCTGCGAGTGCGTACAGCGCGGGCTCGACCCGCTGGATACCAACCTCGTAGTTGCAGATATGAGCAGGACTGAAAAAACAATATGCCTCGCTGTGACTCCGCCGCTGAAGAGCTTCGGAATATCGGGCAGAGCAAGACTGTTCGAGGTCATACAGCGCGTCGGACAGGTCAACAGGGAGCGTGCGCGAAGGGCTCCGCGCGGACAGCTCACGGGCAAGAGCTGTATCTACTCGGAACTCGCCGCAGACCCGTCGCTCGCGCTCGATTATATCGTCGCGCCGCCGCAAATGGCGCACTATATGGACGTCAGCGCGCGGATTTACGGCATTTACCTCAGATACGTCGCCCCCGAGGACATCTTCGCATACTCCGTGGACGAGGTGTTCATCGACGCCACTGGCTACCTCAGCACCTACAAGACCGACGGTCACGGCTTTGCGCGTATGCTGATACAGGCTGTGCTCGCGGAGACGGGCATAACCGCTACAGCAGGCGTTGGCACGAATATGTACCTGTGCAAGGTCGCGATGGACATCGTCGCCAAGCATATCCCCGCGGACAAGGACGGCGTGCGTATCGCGGAGCTGAACGAGCAGTCCTACAAGGAGAACTGGTGGTCGCATACGCCGATAACCGACTTCTGGCGCGTGGGCAAGGGCATTTCCGCGCGGCTCGAAAACCTCGGCATACACACAATGGGCGATATCGCCGTGTGGTCGCTCGACCGCTACCACATCGGACGCCTGTACAAGACCTTCGGCAAGAATGCGGAGCTCCTCATCGACCACGCATGGGGCGTCGAGCCGACCACTATCGCCGATGTGAAGGCGTATAAGCCGTCGAGCAGCAGCATCACCTCGGGACAGGTGCTACAGGAGCCCTGCGACTACTATCAGACCCGCCTGATAGTATGGGAAATGGCGGATATGCTGTCGCTCGACCTCGTGGACAAGGGCGTCGTCACAAATCAGATAGTGCTGACGGTCGGCTATGACCGCGCAAGCCTTGAGTTCGGAACGTATACGGGCGAGCTCGTGCGCGACAGCTACGGCAGACAGATACCGAAGCACGCTCACGGTACGCAGAACCTCCCCAGACACACCTCCTCCACGCGCAAAATGACCGAGGCGGCAATGACGCTTTTTGACCGTATCTTCAACAAGAGCCTGCTCGCGAAACGCATCTCGCTCGTCGCCTGCAACATTATCCGCGAGGAGGATATCCCCGAAAGCGAGCACTTCGAGCAGCTGAGCCTGTTCGACACCGAGGAGACCATGCGGGAGCGCTGCCGCGATGAAGCAGCCCTCGAAAAAGAGCGCGCCCTTCAGGAGGCAATGCTCGGGATAAAGCACAGATTCGGCAAGAACGCTGTGCTGAAGGGCAAAAATTACTCCGAGGGAGCTACCGCCAAGGAGCGCAACCGCCAGATAGGCGGACACAAAGCCTGAACCATAAACGGAGGTGACATCAATGTCTGACAGCTACGGCTCCATAACAGAGCTCACACGCCCTCGATACGGCGATATTTCGCCGATGTCCGCGTCGGACAGGGCTGCGCAGTTCAGCCCGTTCGCGGCACTCGTCGGCTATGACGCTGCCGTGGACGAGACCGCCCGTCTGACCGACAGCCGCACAGAGCTGACCGAGGACGAGATAAACTCCCTCAACGCAAGCCTGAACCTGCTGCTCGACAGGCTCGATGAGCAACCCGAGGTGAGGGTGGTGTACTTCGTCCCAGATGAGCGCAAGTCGGGCGGAAGATACGCCGAAAAGGTCGGTACAGTGCGGATATACGACGAATACGCAAACGAGCTCGTGTTCACTGACGGCGAAAGGGTCGCCGTGGCGGATATGCTGACGATATCGCTGCCGCAGCCGACGGAGCAGCCCGACCGCTTTTCTGCAAACAGCCTATTGACAAACTCCCGCGCATGAATTATAATATCATGGTAAGGAGCTGATAAAAATGCAGAATATCACTACCGAAAAAGCGCTACAGAATCAGCTTGCGTCCGTTCGCATGGAGGGCTACCGCTTCTCCGACAGGGAGATAGACAACGTGAGAAAATGCCTCAGCGGAGAGCTCACCTTCAGCCAGTTCAAGGACAAGATAGTCAAGGACTCACGGAGCAAGTAATGGCTGTTTACAATATTGAGGGCTGCCAGTGGAACTGCTACCCCGATTCAACAGTCCTCATAAATAAAATGGACATACGCGACCAGTCAGAGCTTGACGCCGTAGAGAAGCAGATAACGCTCCTGCGCGGTATCCAAGCCGAGAAGGAGACAGAATTCGTAAATGTCGACTTCAGCTTCTACTGCTCGCTGCACCGCTTCCTCTTCGGAGACCTGTACGACTGGGCGGGAGCTCTGCGCACTATCAACATCTCCAAAAAAGGCACGGTCTTCTGCAAGCATACTGAGCTCGCAGAAATAGGCAGGCTGAAATTCGAGCGGCTGAAGGCTCAGAACTATCTGCTCGGTATGTCCGATGACGAGTTTATCACCGAACTCGCCGACCTCTACCACGAGCTGAATATGCTGCACCCGTTCCGTGAGGGCAACGGCAGGACGCTCCGCCTCTTTGTCGCGCTCCTCGTCAGGAACACCGACCGCAGCATAGACTTCGCACGCTGCGACTCGGATATGCTGAACATCGCCACTATCAGGGCTGCTCAGGGAGACATATCCATGCTCCGAGATGTACTGGAGGAAATGATAGAATAAAACAAAAGCCACAGAGATATCTGTGGCTTTTACTGTTTTTCTATGCGGGAGCGCACTCAACTGCTCCGTTTTTTTGTGAGCTGTCCGCATAATTGACTTAGCCTGAGATCAAGCTGTTTTTAGCCATTTGCTCAAACATACGATTACTTTTTGGATTTCAGCTTCATCAGGTTCTCGTGAGCTATTACTTCATCAATAATTGAAAAAACTATTTTCTCTAACTCTCCGCCCTGCGAATAATTAGCTTCCGCTACAAAATCCACCCTATTTGCAGTCAGCAATTCCACAGAGGTCTGTTTCTTCCTCTTGGCATATACCGCGATAGAATGCCCGCCGTTGGCTTTGGTCAGCTTCATGCACGGAACATCTGTAAATCCGTCACCTATGTATATCATATTCCTGAACGGTATCCTTCTTTCGTCCTCAGGAGTATATTTATTAAGGTCAGAATTATTTGTCACATCGAGAACGCCCTTGTTTATCCTGAAGAGATACTGGGTCTTCTCCGTGAAGTTCACGGCAGTCTTGGGCCATACTGCGATGCCATTGTGGTCATAAAGGAATTCACAGGCATAGATCTCCTTGAATTCCTTACCGATCGAACTGCCTTCTATTATTTCCTTGATGCCTGAGGAAATAATGTAGTGCTCGATCATTACATTATGAGCCTTTCCGTATTCATTTATTCTTCTGAACCACGTATCTACGCCCTCAAAATACTCGATGCTCTTGCCAAGTTCAACGAAGTCCTCTCTATGGATAGACTTTTCGTTTTGATTTGATTTCTTTATCATCATGTACATATACGCAAGGACCGAATCCATTTTCGCGGTTTTCATCAGCTCATCCGTTTCAGCCCAGAATTTGCCCGATGTCATACCCATATTGGAAATGAAGCCGTACTCCTGCATATCCTTTGTACAGAGAGTTTTATCAAAATCATACATCAATGCGATAGCAGTCTTCTTATTTGCCATTTTGACCTCCGATACAATAATATATTGTAATCAGTATAACATAATACTGCTTGAAAATCAAGCAAAACCGCATGAGAACAGGTCGTGAGTTATATAAGTATTCCGCTGCAGTGGTCGACCTCATGCTGGATTATCTGCGCAGCAAAGCCGCTGTAGCGCTTTTCGTGACTTTTCATATACCTGTCCTGATAGCGTACCCTGATGCTTTTGTATCTTGTCACGGAGCGAGGCTCGCCAAGCAGCGAAAGACAGCCCTCCTTTGTTTCGTAAGGCTGATTTTTCTGCGTTATCTCGGGATTGAACATCGTGACTATCTTCTTGTCATCATAAAATGCGATTATCCTCTTCGATACGCCTATCATATTTGCCGCCATTCCGACACAGCCGTCCTTGTGGTGTTCAAGCGTTTCGGCAAGGTCCTTCGCGGTCTGTATATCATCTTCTGTCGCATCTTTGGACTTTATTGAAAGGATGATAGGGTCGTGTATTATCTCTCTTATCATATTTTGTTCTCCTTGTCTGCAAATGAGCTTTATTTCGCCTTGAACACGTATCTCAGGAAGTTGTACATATGCGCTCTGACGGATATCTCACCGTGGTCGCCGTCGGTGAGCTGATGCCATATGTGCTCGACGCCGTTATTCGTCAGAGCCTCGTGGTAGCTGTCGGGAGCGTCTCCTACGGTGCCGTCAAAACGGGTACAGGTTATCATGAGCACATACGGGCTCGGAGCTGTGCCGAAACAGAATTCCTCGGGCGACATACAGCCCTCGTGGGTCATATTCCCGTCGACCGTGGGGAAAATTCCGGGTGCAGGGCAGACTCCTCCGACATAGCCGTAGAGCTGCGGACGCGTCACTCCGACGTAAAGCGCTTCTCTTCCGCCCATTGAGAAGCCCGTGACAGCGGTGTTCTCCCTGCCCGTCCTGACCGAGTAATTCTCCGCGATAAAAGGCATTATGCTGTTTTCGAGGTCTTTGCGTATCGCGTCATACGCACGCGATGACTCGTTCGTAAACGCGGGGAATATGTTCTCCTTGGTGGTGAACATCTGCGGGAAAACCACTATCATCTTCTCTGCTTCGCCCGAAGCGATGAGGTTGCCGAGCATGGTCTGTATCTTCATATTCTCGCTGACCATGGAGTTTTCATCGCCGAAAATGCCGTGAAATACATAAAGCACGGGATAGAACTGCGATGCATCGTAACCCGGCGGCAGCAGCACGTTCAGATTCTTTTCGCGCTGCGCATCCTTGGAGAAGTAGGTCTTTTTCTCGATAGTTCCGTAGTCAACTCCGCCGCGAGTTTCAAGAACTGACGGCTCTTCGTGCATATGTATATCTGCTGCCATTTTTTTCATATAGCTGTCACCGTTCTGAGTCGTTGATGTCGTTACAGGCGGTTCGGAAGTCGTTGTCTCAGCGGTCGTTACAGCCGCCTGCGGCAGCTCTTTTTTCTCCCCGAGTATGTACTGTGATAGCAGTACAAGGTCGTTGACCTGCGTATTGCCGTCGCCGTCAATATCCGTTGACGAGGCGACCTGTCCGCCCGAAAACATATTAACTCCGCCCTTTCGGCAAAGGATAAGGTCGAACGTATCAACTCTGCCGTCGCTGTTGATATCCCCCTCTTACCGTCGCTTTTGCGGATAATGAGGCTCCTGCCGCGCATAATGCCGCAAGCAATGCAGCAGCTGCTATCATGTTTTTGTTCATTTCCGTTTCCTCCTGTCATTTGGTATTGAGCCTGTCGCATTTATTCTATCCTTAGTATACCACAGTCTCTCTCCCAAATCAACAGATATCTCATATTATAAACAACTCCCTGCGCGCAAACACAGGGAGCTTCGTCATTTTACAAGTACATGGCGTGCCTGGAGGGATTCGAACCCTTTATGTTTCAACCTGTTTTTTCTCTATTTTAAGCCTTATATAGATTGGCTGTGTGACGGTCGTGTGACAGTCACTTAGTTGACTTGGCATCTTTGATTGCTTTGATAAAATAATTATCAATAGCACTCTGATACTCATCTTCTTTTGCAGTTGTCGTGTGAGTATAGACAGATTTCATGATGTTGTCAGAAGACCATCCTCCAAGCTTCTGTATGTACTCGCTTGGAACACCCAAGTCGTTAAGTGTAGTTGCAAATTCGTGCCTCAGTTTGTGAAATGTGATATTCATTCCGTTAGTTGCCATTAGCGCCTTATAATCAATTACGGTATTCAATTCTTTTTTTAAACTTTCCTGACGTGCCATATCATCATAACCTTTGAATTCCGGCAGACCACTTTTATCAGTTGCATGGAAGACTGATACCTGCGAAAATAAAAGCGATAGTTCCGGCAGATTGAAAAATCTTGAAAACTTTCTTACCATACGGAACTTGGAGGTATCAACATCTATTTCGCATATCTGCTCGGGCTGAGCAAAAGTCCTTACCCAATTATCAAATATATGCAGTTGCCTGCTTTCAAGCTGATCATACTGAAGATACATCTGCATTGCATAAACGTCGGATATTGAATTACAAAGCGGCGTGCCTATTGCGGCACTCCCACTAAACGATAAGTTCCGGAATGTATAGTCGATTTTGCGGTGTTTATTGGAATATAGAAAATTAATGCCATCAAAAACTGGGATAAGAAAGGGATATACCTTACAACGATGAAGGCATATCCCATTTTTCTTTTCAGCAAGTCTATTTCCCATAACCTCTCACAAAAATACATCGGGCTTGTATTTTTATCGGACTTTTGATTATGATACATTCCGTTCGTTTGAGCGTATATCAGCAATCGATTTCTTCTATCATCTAAAACATTAGGAGAGCAGATAATGCAAAATACTACAAATTCAAATCAAAGTATCACTATACTTCAACTCCCCAAATACTTCCTTGCCAAACGATCCGAAATGCGTTATAATATTATTAACAAGGGTGCTTTTGATTTTAATGAGGAGTGATACAAATGACAATAGGAACAACTATCAGACAGCTTCGACAGGAGAAAGACATAACGCAGGAACAACTCGCGGATGCTCTCGGTATAACCTCAAGAGCGGTAAGCCAGTGGGAGTGTGACAGAACAGCTCCAGACATCTCGCAACTGCCTGCTCTTGCGAATTTCTTTGATGTGACAACGGATTATTTGCTTGGTGTGGACATCGAGCACAAGGAGGAAGAGATTGAGAAGATATTAAAGCATATTCAAAAATTCCAAGAACTGGGCGATCAGGAGAGTACGGCAAATTATCTCAGGGAAAAGCTGAAACTATTTCCCAATGAGCCTAAGCTGCTCACACATCTTGCATCTGCTTTGCAGAGTATATATTTTTATCAGGGCAAGGCAGATACAGAAAAACTTAAAAAAGAAAAATCTGACGAGATCATAGCTTTGTGCGAAAGAGCACTGAAATACTATAAGCCCACCGAGGACAACAGCTATCCAAAACAGCTTCTCATCTGTCAATACGAATATATGAAGGATAAAGAAAAGGCAAAAGAGATCATAATGTCACTTCCTTATATAAGCTGTACAAGAGATATGCTTGAAGCAGACGTACTTGAAGGAAAAGAAGCTCTAAAACGCAGACAATCAGCACTGTTAAACAGCTTTACCCAAATGATACACGTCTTGTTTTGGAAAATATGTCATGATGATTCATACTCATATGAGCAGAAAATAGAAATACTAAAAGCAGATAATACTCTGATAGACCTCATAACCGGCGGCAAGCCAAACGTTTTACATTGGGCGTTATCGGTGAATGCGGTAACAATGGCATTGTGCTTTTCTCAGCTTGGTGATGATGAAAAAGCCCTTAATATGCTTGAAGCCGCATACTACCATGCCGACAGTTTTGAAACTCGTCCCGACGGAGAAAAATATGCTTCTTGCTGGCTTTCCGAGCTTGACGACAAGCGGGAATACACAGGGAAAACGAGTACAGATACGGCTTATGACAGTATATATAGGATCATTTCCGACAATGAGAGTAATTTCTGCGAAGTGTTAAATGGCAACGAGCGCTTTGAAAGGCTTATGAAGAAGCTGAAAGAAAAAATCAGTAAATAGTTGTTTGCGTTATACTCAATGTGAATATGCCCATCTCGAACTATGAAAAATATAACAAAAGCAACATATAACTCCACAGGCTCAGAGAACGATCTCTGAGCTTTTTTCTTTTCAGCAGATAGTTTTCCCATAATCATCACGGACGGATCTAAATGCCTTTTCCGTTCGTCTGAGCGCAAAGCAAAAGGCTCTGCATTTCTGCAAAGCCTTTTCTAATTATTCGTCCTCGTCTGAACACTCCGACAAGCCATGTATGAGCTGAATGTATACGCACTCTGCTCGGTCACGTTCTTCGCCCTCGGCGGTCATCATCATTTCAAGGAAATATGTCTTTGCCTGTTCATAGTCCGTCCAGACCTCACGCTTGCCGTTGCAGACGGTTATTACCTTACGGCTTCGGGGCATTGCCAATTCGGGTATTGCTAACATATCCTGCACCTCCAAAAAGTATTGTAGCTATATTATAGCCTATTCCGTTTTTGGAGTCCAGCTCTGCGAATTATTTGTAATAATTCTTGTGCAGGGCGCAGCAATACAAGCAATTTTCTCGGTGCATTTTTCTATTATTTTTTCACGTCCTCGTGAGCCTTATCGACTATCGCTCTGAAAGTCTGCGGAGTGACGGCAAGGCTTTCCAACTTAACCCGATACTCTGCAAGCATAGCAGATATTTCTGCTACTCCCTGACGTATTTCCTGCATATCTTCGGGATAGATTTTATTAGTCTGATTTACCCGAATTGCAATAGCATTTATGCTGTCGGATATTTCTTTCAGTCTTGCCTTGTCGGGTGCAAGTTCCTCGTCCGTGATCTCGATTATGGGAGTTGCAATAATCGAGTTGAGCATATACTGTGACATGGAGCGCAGACCGCTTTCCTCCGTGTACTGTTTCAGCATTTCATATTCCTTGCTGTTCAGCTTTAATTTCATTCGCATAGTTTTTCGTTCTTCTTCGGGCTTTACATTCATAGATCAGTCTCCTTTATTTTTCGATTTGCCCATTTCTTTCCTTTCTATTATATCATTTTTTCTTTCAGAAATCAAGCGGGGTCTTAGGGGTGCAAAACCCTCTAACAAGTCTGTGTGCTTCGGGGTGTCATTTTTCAAAATGTACCCCCGAAGTACCGTGCTTGCTGAGTATGAATATGATATTTTTCGGATTTTTCATTTTGACAGCTTTTTGGCTGTCAATAATTCTTCGTTACGGCAGGGATTTTTCTTATCGCTGCCGTTAGCTCTTTTTGAGCATTTTTCTTTATTGCTCTTTCGCTCGTCAGAGCGTTTGGAGCTGTGCGACTTGAAACAAGCCTGAGATGTCAAGGCGAGTATTACGCTTTCCCCATAGGCAACGGCTTCTGCAAGACAGCATAATAGCAAAAAGTTCAGGTCTGCAAGGTCATTTTGGGGGTTTATAATCAAAAATCCCCGGTCATTTTTTAGAACGGAAAACCTATCCGGCGCACAAAACTTCGTGCGCAATACCAGTAGACAAAGACTATTGTTGCGCGCTATAATTGGAGTATGGAAATTGATTTCCGAAGTCCAAACGATTGGGGTGATGATATGGCTGACACTGCAAAGAAGCTCGCAAAGCTCGATGAGAAGATCGGCAAGCTGAAAGAGCGTATCAAAGCTGACACGGCAGAATGCGAAAAGCTATGTGAGCAGAAGGCTCTGCTGATCTATCAGTCGCTGTGCAAACAGTATAGCTGTGAGGGACAGGCTCTTGCGGATATGATCGCAAGAGAACACGAGCAGGCGGCTATGCCTGTTGCTGATGAAAAATCCGTGTCGGATAACAGCTTTTCCGATGATGCTGACGAGGAAGAAATGCTCGGTCAGACTTCTTTCTTTGAGAAGAATGATCCTTACTCGGATTAACATATATCCGACAACAAAACGTTCTGTGCAGGAGTAACGACCCTGCAACATTTAGCCATTGCGTGTAGAGATAGATGATCGCAGGCGGAAAGGAGCAATTTGAAAGAGACAACTACTGCCGTAGACAGAGAGAAGGCAGGTACTATGATCTCCGATAAGGGCAAGGTGCTTAAAGTAAAAGTCACCTGCCCCGAGAGTGTCCCCGAAGCGATTCGGGTAGCGAAGATCAATCGTATCTATGACATTCTCACAAAGCATATCGCTGAGTAAAAAATAAGAAAAAGCACTTGCAATCTCAGCCGATATGCGCTACAATATAGATACCGCAATATCGGCTGTACGATTGCCGTATCAACAAGTTGATACTAATCGGAGGTCGATAATATGAAAAAGACAACAACTAACAATAACGGAATTACGGCTATCTATGTACGCCGCTCCGTGAGCGACAAGGATAAGGGCAACAATTCGCTGTCCATTTCCGCACAGAGGGAGGAATGTATCAGGTTCGTTGGAGACTGCGAATATCAGGTATATTGTGACGATGGAAAATCGGGAAAAGATGTTCAGCACCGCCCGGCATTTATGCAGATGATGCAGGACGCTCGTGACGGTCTTATCAGCAGGATCGTTGTGAAAAAGTATGACCGTTTCAGCAGAAATATGAGAGAATATCTTAATATAACAGACGAGCTTGACCGCTATGGTGTGACCGTCTATTCGCTCTCTGAACCGTTCAATACGGAGACAAAAGAGGGACGAATGATGAGGAACAATCTGCTGAATTTTGCAGAGTTTGAACGTGAAACTATCGCCGCTCGTGTCGCTGATGCGTACAGCACAAGAGCAAGAGAAACAGGCTTCTATCAGGGTGGTAAGACCTACTATGGATTTACCTCCGAGCGCAGAACGGTGAACGGCAAAACAGGCTCGGTGCTTGTCCCATCGGAGCAGGCAGAATCGGTAAAGATCGCCTATGACCTTTATCAGCAGCCGTCAACCTCGCTGAAAGATGTGATCGAATACTTCAAGGAGAACGATATATACACGCTTTCTAAGCATAACGGCGAAGTAAAAGACAATATGGACAGAAGTCACATCAGCCGTATTCTTGAAAGTCCGCTGTATGTGAGAGCCGACAAAGAGGTATACGCTTTTTTCGTTTCCAAAGGCTATGAGATACTTGATGATATTGAAGCCTATGACGGTATTCACGGTGTTTTCATTCATAGGGCTTCGGGAGTAACTTTTGTTAAGGTCGGGTATCATGAGGGTCTGGTCGATGCAAGCGTATGGCTTGCCGTGCAGGACAAAAAAGCCCATAACAAGCGTATCCCTAACAATGCGAATGCCAACCATTCTTGGCTGACGGGATTTCTGAAATGCGGTCACTGCGGCTATCATTTGGAAATCCACTACTATGACAATGCCAAAAGTGGTAAGCGTTACAGATATCTCAGAGATTCGGGAGCATACCGTAAGGAAGGCTGTGTGAAGAAGTTTCTGAAAACACGTCCCGAAGAAGTCGAGAGCGCTGTCGAGCAGGCGATGCGTGACCGTATCGATCAGCTTGTTATCGCAAAGCGAAGTGCAGATGCTCCCGATTCCGACACCGAAGCGTTGAGGGCTGAGATCATCAAGATAGATGAAGAAATTCGCAAGCTGATGAAAAAGCTCGGTGATGCAGATACGGTGCTGTTTGAGTATATTCAGAACACGATCAATGAGCTGCACGAACAGAAGGCAGCTCTGGAGCGAAAGATGCAGGCTAAGGCTCGCAAGCGCAGGACGGTTGATACCGCGCCTTTGGAAAAGCCGATGAAGCATTGGGACAAGCTCTCCATTCCCGAAAAGCACGAGCTTGCGGCGGTTATGCTTGAAGCGGTCTATGTGAGTGACGAAAATGGCATTGAGGTAAAATTCAGTATATAAGGAAACGGCGATTTTACGCCGTTTTCAAAATATGGTGGAGTGCAGCAATCGGCGTGCCGTAAGCAACACCTTAACAACGATTATTTGGTAAAGTTTGGACGGTTGGTTTTACAACAATAAGACTATGAAGTTCATCTTTAGTTGTCGTATAAAGGGAGAGATAAAATGAAAACATCCGTACTTGATTTTATTGACTCAGATACTTTGAGAGAACATCTCAAATATCAGACACTTGAACCTGCGATAGAATGCATATTGATAATCCGTAGTCGCAGATGTTCAATAGAGAAGAAGTTGGAAGCACTGAAAGAGAGATATGATACATATTCAGCAGAAGATTTCAATAAGGGAGTATACTATTGTCGAGAAAAAGACTTTAAATCAGCTTTAAAAGAGTACATCGATTCTTCGGGAAAGGTTCTTGACGATATGTACCGTCCTGACGGCAATCATGTTTACAACGCTCACGCCACAGATGCTATCGGGTTCCATGGAACATTCGATACTTTTGAAGCAGCCATAGATGGAATAAAGAATAGTTATTCTGGAAATGAGTTTTGTATAGTAAAAGCGAGAATAAATGAATTTGAAAATGTTACAGATATAACAGCACTTATCAACGAACAGGGTGAGCCTTATGATTTGTGGAATCTATATAACGACAGAATAGGCTGGAGTTTATATAGTGCATATGTTTGGATCCCGCATCGATAGACTCAGTGTGAGGGCACCTCTCTGCGTTAATGCCTTATATCTTGGAGTCAATCCCCAATTCTGTGTAAACGCAAAATAGTGCAATAGAAGGGTGTATGATGAGACCGATTG
>SAMEA3663299__coassemble_101_pt1 | contig 54109 bp, 47 predicted proteins | sample SAMEA3663299__metabat2_low_PE_032 | metagenome-assembled genome bin SAMEA3663299 (sample SAMEA3663299) | pig gut metagenome | biome: pig gut; feature: pig-associated habitat; material: faeces | place: China | collected 2013
AACGGCTCATATTTGGTAACCTGCGATTCCGCCAAAGGGGGCTCCCCTTTGCCTATCCGCTTTGTTTTATTTGCGCTGCTGTGTAGTCTGCGTATTGCGCGGAGTCTTCTCCACCTTCGTGTTGAGGAAGGTGTCCCTGTTCTCCGTGAATTTCATGCTGTCCTTGACTGTGTAGTCGGACGCGCTGTTATTCATATGTACCGTTTTCAGCTCCGAGAGCTTCGGCAGGACAACAACACAGGCTATTATCAGTCCGATAAGAAAGCTAACTAATATTCCGCCCATATCATCAACCTCCCGTCAGTATGTGCAGCAGTATCCACAGTATCGAACCGAGCACGCCTACGCCGCCCGTGATGCCAAGGAACATTCCCGCTGCCTTGCCCACGTCCGCAGGCAGATTGCCCACGAGCTTGCCCGTCTGACCGTTCATGGCAAAGGTGTACTTCTTGCCGTTCCAGTCAGTATTAAGCAGCCACACAGGATAGAGCGCATACTGCGCCTTGCCGCCCTTGAGCTTGACCGCGCTGCTCTCGCAGTGTACCGAGTCATAGCCGCGGACAGTCGCCGCAAATGCTGCCTCTGTGCTCTTCTTGATTCGCGTATTCGCACGCTCGACGCTCTCCTGCGAGGTCACATCGTACTTATCTGCAAGATAACCCGAAAGATAAGCCGTCTTGAAGTCCACCGCCTGAGAGAAATCAAACGGCTCTATGGACTCCATAAGGTCATCGGGCATCTTCTTCGAGCCGTCCACAGGCACGTGCGTGAATGCTATCTTACCCTTGCGGACCGCCTGATAATAGGACGTTTCCACATAGCGGTAGTTGGCGTCGCTCCACGTCTTTTTCTTCTCCGCACGGAAGCACATACTCGCGTCAGCCTCCGCACCGAACAGCCAAACAGGTACGTAAAGTCCCTTTATCTCCTCAATGTGGTTCTGGTCCTTGAACACCTTCGGTAGCAGCGACTTGCCCGACACGTACTTCTCGTACGCAGCCTTTGCTGCATCCTTGTTGAGCTTGAACGGGATGACGAGGTCGGGACGAAGGTCGCCCGAGAATGTGCCCGCCATGATGACGGGGTTGTTGCAGTAGGGACAGAACGACGCGCCTGTGGTCTCCTCGGCGATTATCTGTCCGCCGCAGGATTTGCAGGAGTAGACGCGCATATTGCTCGCCTCTCCCTCTTCCCACTCGCTGCCGCCCGTCGACTCCCACGACATATCGTCGCCCGTGGATTCGCTGAGCTGCTCGTTGTAGTCCTGTACTGTCTCGACGTCAAATTCGGTATCGCAGTAAGGACACTTCATTTTCTGCGCCGTGCTGTTGAATTCGAGCTTGGCTCCGCAGCACGGGCACTTGTATTCGTTAGCATAGGACATAGCTTACCTCCGACGCAGCGAGATCACTTAACTATATCGTCGTCGTTGAAGGGGTCACCGCACTCGCCGCAGAACTTGGGCGGGTTGAACGGGTCAGCGGGCTCCCAGCCGCACTTGTCGCACTTGTACTTGGGAGCGTCAGCGGGCTTGGGGCTGCCGCACTCAGCGCAGAACTTACCCTTATTCAGAGCGCCGCATGAGCAGGTCCAGCCCTCGGAATCAGCGGGCTTGGGGGTGCCGCACTCAGCGCAGAATTTGCCTGTATTGCCTGTATGTCCGCATGAGCAAGCCCATGTATCGGCTGCGGGAGCGGGAGCTGGCATAGGCTTACCACAGTCAGCGCAGAACTTGCCTGTATTGCCGACCTTGCCGCAAGCGCAGTTCCATGTAGCACCGCCGCCTGCAACGGCAGCACCTGCTGCTGCACCTGCTGCCGCAGCATTGTTCTGAGCGCCCATAGCGAAGAGGCTCTGAGCGTTCATGCCGCCTGCCTGCTGTGCCATATTAAGACCGTAGAAGCCCATAGCAGCGCCGTTCGGATTGTCTGCCGCCTTCTTCATAGCCTCAGCCTGAGCGCCTACGAGAGTAGAAGCAGCGTGAGTAGCGTTTGTATCCCACATGAGGTTCTCGTACTTCTTGATACGCTCCTTGTCCTCATCGGGAATGCTTACGGACTCAATAGCGAGTGTTACGAGCTCAAGACCGCGCTGTTCGAGCCAGAACGGGTTGAGCAGTGACTTCATAGCCTCTGTGATATCCTCAGTATGTGCGGGGAGCTGGTCGTACTGGACATTCTGGCTCAGCTTTGCAAATGCAGGCTGGAGCTTTGCGTATACTTCGCCCTTGAGCTGCTCCTCGATCTCTGAGAACTTGTAGGACTCCTTAACGTTGCCGCAGAGCTTGTAGAGTGTCATAGGATTGGCTACCTTCAGTGAGAAGAGACCGAAGCAGCGAAGGTCAACTGTAAAGCTCATATCGAGCTTGGGATAATCAACAGTGAACGGAACAGGACGCGGAGTGCCGAACTTCTTGTTCGTCATCTCCTTGATGTTGAAGTAGTAGATACGCTGATCGTGAGCTGTCTCACCGCCGAAGGTCACACGTCTTGCGAGTACCTGAACGGTATCCTTCAGGCTGCCGAGGAGGTTGCCCGAGAATACTGAAGGCTCTGTGGATGTATCGTATACGTATTCGCCCGAAACGGCGCAGATCTCGACAGGCTGACCCTGATCGACGATCATCATGCACTGACCCTCATTGACAACGATAACGCTTCCGTTAGTGATGATGTTGTCGCTGCCCTTGGTGTTGACGCCCTTCTTGACCTGCTTCTGTCCCTTGACAACGAATGTGTCGTTCGGGATAGTATCGCAGTAGAAGAATTCCTTCCACTGGTCTGCGATCATTGCGCTTCCCGCGCCCATGATAGCCTGACCGATTCCTGTGTTCATAGCGGAATTTGCAGCGTTTCTGATGATTTGTTTAAGTCCCATGATAAAAGCTCCTTTCGGGTCATACCCTTGAAATTACGTACAATACTTTGAAATATTGCCGTATTATAGGCAAATTTATGTCAGTTTAAAACTAACACGGATATATTATAACATATTATTACTAAAAAAGCAACAGTCACGGGAAGTTTTTTAGTTTTTTTGTTTGTGGGGCGCGAAATCGGCTGCGCGCACAAAAAAGTCTGCGAAGAGAAATATCTTCGCAGACTTCATTGCTCATCAGCCGCAGCTTGCCGCCCAGCCTTTTCCTATAACATAGCCTATGAAATAACACTCGCCAATGTAGACTAAAAGCAATACACCTGTCATATGGGATTCCCTCCTTTCTGAATGATTTTATTCCCAGCCGCCCCAAATTTCGGGGCAGTAGCCTATTGTAGCCATTTTCCCGTTGCGGACTATGGGCGTTTTTATGAGCTGCTGGTTCTCGAACAGCTTCTCCTCGCGGTCGCTGTCGGAGAGGTATTTCATCAGCGTGAGGGTCTCCTTGTCCTTCGCGGACTCGTTTATCAGCGATTCTATGCCGTTTACGGCACGCTTCACGTTGTCGAACTCGCCGCGGCTCATGCCCTTTTCCTTCATGTCTATCGACTGGAATCTGATGCCGCGCTCCTTGAACCAACGCTCTGCCTTTTTTGTGTCGAAGCACTTCTTTGCCCCGAATATCTGGATATTCACGCTCAGTCCTCCTTTACGGCGATGTCGGTCAGCTCGCTGAGGTCTCCCGCTTTTCTGAAGTCGATACTGATGAGGTCGAGTCCGCTCTGCGCGAAATACAGCCTCATAGTCGTGAAGCGCGAGAACATCGGTATCTTCGTCGAGTGCGTGACGAGTGCGCCGCCCGTGCCGTTCCATGTGAGCGTGCCGCTCGCTGTGCCCATGGCAAATATGGTCAGCGGTATCTGCGCGAGCTCGCTCTGCTGCGATGACGCCGTCACCGAGACCTCGTACCAGCCAGGCTCTATTACGGTCAGCGCAAAGCTGTGATTCGTCCCTTTTACCGATTTTACGCTGCTCAGGTCAATGCTCAGCCCGTCGGTCAGGTCGTAGAAGATAACAGGCTCGTCCGAGGACTGCTCCTCTGCGGGACGCCCCTCTATCGTGACGGTGTCCTCCTCCCCTATCGTGCGCCTGAACGCGTTCGTCGTGAGGATAAAGCGGCAGATATTGGCGGCATTCCGCTGTAATTCACCGCGCGTGAGGTCTCCCGAGGCGAGGCTCGCAAGGGTGTTGTCGGGATTCTCGTCGCCGTCCGCGCAGACCATGTACACGTCGTTCTGAGCCTTCGCCATAGCCGCAAAGTCGCTGTCGTCGTGGTCGGTGCCGCGGCGGTTTATCTTAGCCCACCAGTCCGTCATCGTGAATCCCGTGAAGCCCCAGTCCTTGCGGAGAATGGTGGTGTTGAGGTCGTAATTGCCCGCCGTCCACAAGCCGTTGACCTTGCCGTAGGTCGTCATTATCGACCTGCCGCCGCCCTGCTTTACGGCTATTTCAAAGCCTTTCAGGTATATCTCGCGGAGGGCGCGCTCCGAGACGACGGAGTCGAGGAAATGGCGGTTAGTCTCCTGATTGTTGCCGCAGAAGTGCTTTATCGTGCCCTCGGCGCCCGATTCGTGCAGTCCGCGCAGCTCCGCCGCCGCCATAGCTCCCGTGAGGTAGGGGTCCTCCGAGAAATACTCGAAATTTCGCCCGTTGAGGGGGTGGCGGTGGATATTCATGCCAGGTCCGAGCAGGCAGTCTACCTTGTTCGCTGTCATTTCCATGCCCATACAGCGGAAAAGCTCCGTGGCGAGCTCCTTGTTGAAGGTCGAGGCTATCATCGTGCCGTTCGGCAGGCTGAACGCCTTTGTTCCGCAGTCGAGGCGCATTCCCGAGGGTCCGTCCGAGCAGCAAGCCGCAGGTATACCGAGCTCATTGAGCCTGTCCGTGACGCCGCCGAATGCGGACGCCGTTCCCGCGGTAACTCGCGGACTTCCCATGCCCTCGCCGCGTATGATGCACGCGAGCTCGTTGTCGGTGAGCTGCGCGATGAATTCATCCATTGTGTGTCCGCCGCGGTAGACGTCGGCGAGACGAATGCCCCTATCGCCCGTAAATCCGAGCTCTGCGGGGAGTCCTGCAAGTCGGCGCGCGTCCTCGTCGACCTCGCTGAGCGGTACTGCCTCGAAGCCGACCTTGAAGCCGTCGCCGTCGGGGACGGGACGGAAGCGCTCGAATGCCTCCACAGGCGCGAGTGCCTGCTCGCAGCGGCGTACCACCGCCGTTTCGTGGAGCTCGATGTTCGCCGAAGCCTCGCTGTCGCAGCCGCCGATGAAGAAGCTGTACCTGCCCTTTTCAAGCACAAAGCAGCTCTTGTTGCCTGTCGCGCCGCTGTCGTCGTAGGAGGCGTTGTCGCTGAGGTCTGCGGTCAGTATGAGGGTCTGCTCCTCGTTCGGAGCAAGGTCGCGCGTTTTCTCGAAGGCGCAGAGTGTCTTGACGGGCTGACCGAGCTCGCCCTGCGGGCGGCTGAGGTACATCATCACGACCTCCTTGCCGTTGTATTTGCCTGTATTGCGCACTTTCACGTATATGCTCGCGGTCAGTCCGCTGACGTCGCAGGTCTGCACGGAAACGTCAAAGGTCGTGTATGAGAGTCCGAAGCCGAACGGATAGCGCACCTTCTCGGGCGCGAATGTGTCGAAATATCGGTATCCGACGTAGATGTCCTCCGCATAGCAGTTGCGCTCGCGGTCGCCGAAATACTTGTGCGAGGGGTAGTCCTCGACGCTGTAGGCGATGGTGTCGGGCAGCTTGCCGCAGGGGCTTATCCTGCCCGTCAGCACGTCAGCGCAGCCCGTACCGCCCGTCATGCCGCCCTGCCACACGTACAGCAGAGCATCGGGAGCCGTGCTCTCGATGTATTCGAGGTCGATGAGCCCGCCTACATTCAGCAGAACTACGACCTTCTTGAAGTCCGCACGCACCTTCGCGAGCATATCCTTTTCCTTGTCCGTCAGCAGGAATGAGCCCGCCTCAACGCGCGATTCCATTTCCTCGCCCGCTGTTCGTCCGATGATGACTATCGCTGTTTCGCCCTTTGCTGCGGCGTTTGCGACTGTTTCATCATCGAGCGGCATCTCCTCCTGCGACCACGGCTCGTCGCCCCAGCCCTTGCCGAGCTCAATGGGGTTAGCCTCGTCCCACTCGCGGTAGATGCCGAGGAGCTCCTCGTTCACCTTCACGCCCGCCTCGATAAGTCCGTCCGTTATGCCCGTAACCTTAGCCACGTTGACCATTCCGCCCGAGCCTGTGCCGCTCTTGTAGTAGTGGAGCTGAATGCGTCCGAATACCGAGATTGTCTCGTCCTTGCTCAGCGGCAGAGCGCCGTTTTCGTTGCGGAGCATGACTATGCCCTCCGCCGCAACGTCTGCGGCTGTGCGGAGATAGTGCTCCCAGTCAAGAATCCTGTTCATTAGCTTGTCCTCGCTTTACAAAATGTATGCTATAATTGCCCGATTTGCGCATCTGCAAGGGCATTTTGATGATTATAATGAATGCTTTTCATCCATTATAGCATAGTTTTGTTAAAAATGCAAGTGCACAGCGGAATCGCCGCTTTTGAGCTCATGCTCCCATATCATACCGACGGGAGTAAAAAATACCTCCGAAACAGCCGTCTGCCGCTTCTCATAGGGAAGCACCGCTGTTCCGAAAGTATTACAAACGTACATCGGAGAAGGTCAGAATAGTACCCGATAGATTCTTCCGCTGTAACAGTATTTGCTTACAGTCGTATTCATCACTTCAGACATCTGTTATACTTACCTGCCGAACGTTTTTTATCCTGCGGAGTCTGCGCGATACGGCTTCGTCTCCGGAAGCGGTCTCGAAATGGATATCGGCAGTAAAATGCGAAACAAGCGTATTCTTTTCGCCTTTCACCACATTTGCCGTATGTGCGATTATATTGCCGTTTAGACGCCTGATGACGTTTGATATCTCGCCAACCAAACCTACCCTGTCAAGGGATATTACTTCTATTCGTTTCATGTTATTCCTCCTGAAAATAAAAGCAGTCTGCCTCCGCGGCAGACTGCTTGCTTACAGGCAGAATTTGCCTATGATACAGAAAGCGCGGGGCTCGTTGTACAAATAGTCATTTTACACATATGTACCTGCATAACAAGCACCTCCATAAATGAATACCAGTTTGCTATGTTTATATTATACTATAATACGCATACTTTGTCAATAGGATTTCTATGAATAGTTTATTGACATTTGCTCTAAGCAGCTATATAATCATATTATAACAAGCTGCAAGCCTGCTGCTCCTCGTCGAAAAGCTCTGTTATTGTCGGGCTGTCGCCGCATATCGGACAGCTCGGCACGCGCTTCGGCAGCTTTACCCTTCGCCATTCCATTTTCAGACCGTCAAATATGAGCATACTGCCCGTGAGCAGCTCGCCCTGACCTGTGATGTACTTCACCGCTTCAAGCGCCTGCATGGAGCCGATAACTCCCGCCATTGCGCCGATAACTCCCGCCTCGCGGCAGCTCGGTACTGCGTCCCTCGGCGGCGGAGCTCCGAATATGCAGCGGTAGCACGGTCCCTGCTCGGGGACGTAGGTCATAAGCTGTCCCTCAAAGCGGAGTATGCCTGCGTGACAGAAGGGCTTGCGTCCGAGCACACAGGCGTCGTTTATGAGAAACTTCGTGGGGAAGTTGTCCGCGCCGTCGATGACGAAGTCGTAGTCGGCTATCATCTCAGCGATGTTCTTGCTGCTGATGTACTCGTGATACGTCCTGACCGTAACGTCGGGATTCAGCGCCTTTACAGTCTCCGCGGCGGACTGCACCTTCGGCTTGCCCACGTCGTCGGTGGTGTGGATTATCTGCCTTTGCAGGTTTGACAGCTCCACGCTGTCGCAGTCGGCAATGCCTATCGTGCCGACTCCCGCGGCGGCAAGATACATCGCGGCGGGAGCTCCGAGACCTCCTGCGCCGATGATGAGCACCCTTGCCGCGAGGAGCTTCTTCTGCCCCCTCACGCCTATTTCCTTCAGCGTGATATGCCTCGAATAGCGTTCGAGCTGTTCGTCTGTTAAAGCCATTTTTGCCTCCCGAAAGGATAATGATATGAAAAGTATAAACGCTGCGGAGCTTTCCGCTCTCGATACCGAAAAGGTGCTCCTTCTCGACATAAGGAGCCGTGAAGAATTTGAAAACAGCGGTATCATAGGCTCGGTAAATGTGCCCTTTGACGAGATATCAACGGGGCTTTCAAAGCTCCCGAAGGACAAGCCTGTCTATGTCCTGTGCAGGACGGGCGACCTCAGCGAGGAAGTCGCTGAGATACTCGAGAACCGCGGCTACGACGTGTACAATATCGAGGGCGGTCATGCCGCATATGTCGTAAGTCTGGCAAGCTCCAAGCTGTAGCGTCAATTCCTACCTGTTCAATAAGTATAGCATATGCGCACCGCCTTTTCAAGGGCGCAGGATATAGCTTTTTTCTATAATCTCATTCAGACGTGCCGCCATGACACAAAAAAGCACCCGCTTCTGTGCGCTATCCTTAACGGAAAAAGCGGGTCACCGAGCCTCGAACTTGCGTTCTGAACTCAGTGACCCACGAAACAGGCTGAAGGGACACCCTTCTGCGGGTGCTCTTGCTTTATTCTTCTGTCATTGTCACGGCTATGCCGAGCACGTCAAGGCTCGCCTTGTCAACCGCTGACGGGCACTCGCTCATCAGCTCGCTCGCGTTCTGTACCTTCGGGAACGCCGTAACATCGCGGAGGCTGTCCGCGCCGCACATTATCATTGCGAGGCGGTCGAGTCCGATGCCCATGCCGCCGTGAGGAGGCGCCGCATAACGGTAGGCGTCAACGAGGAAGCCGAACTTTGCGTCTATCTCCTCGTCGGTCATGCCGAGAGCCTCGAACATCCTCTGCTGGAGCTCGAAGTCAGTGATACGCATAGAGCCGCTGGAGAGCTCCGTGCCGTTGAGGACGAGGTCCCACGCCTTTGCACGGACGTTCGCGGGGTCGGTGTCGAGGTACTCGAGGCACTCCTCCATAGGCATTGTGAAGGGGTGGTGAGCCGCTACCCATGTGCCGCTCTCGTCGTCGAACTCGAAGAAGGGCATCTCCGTTATCCACAGGAAGTTGTACTTGTCCTCGGGGATAACGCCGAGCCTCTTTCCGCAGATGAGGCGGATAGCTCCGAGCGTGGAGAGCACGGTCTTGGTCTTGTCCGCGCAGATGAGCACGAGGTCGCCCTCATGCGCGTCTACTGCGGCGCATATCTTCTCGAGGTCGCCGTCAGCGAGGAACTTCTTGAACGAGCAGTTGGGCTCGTCTGCCCAGCGTATGTAGGCAAGTCCCTTTGCTCCGATGCCCTTTGCGTGCTCGACGAGCTTGTCTATCTCCTTGCGGGTGTAGGTCGCCGCGCCTTCCTTGACGTTGATAGCGCGGACAGAACCGCCTTCCTCTATTGCGTTCTTGAATACGACAAAGTCGATGTCCTTGACTGTGTCGGTGATGTCCTGTATCTCGAAGCCGAAGCGTGTATCGGGCTTGTCCGAGCCGTAGCGGTTCATCGCGTCGGCAAATGTGAGGCGCTGGAGCGGGAGCTGTACGTCAACTCCTATTACCTCCTTGAATACGCGCTGAATAAAGCCCTCGACGCACTCCTGTATGTCCTCGGCGTCAACGAATGACATCTCGAGGTCTATCTGCGTGAACTCGGGCTGGCGGTCTGCGCGGAGGTCCTCGTCGCGGAAGCAGCGAGCGAGCTGGATATAGCGGTCATAGCCCGCTATCATGAGAAGCTGCTTGTATATCTGCGGCGACTGCGGCAGAGCGTAGAACTTGCCGGGGTGTACTCGCGAGGGTATGAGGTAGTCTCTTGCGCCCTCGGGTGTGGACTTCATCATCATCGGCGTCTCTATCTCGAGGAAGCCGTTCTCGTAGAAGTATTCGCGCGTTACCTTCGCAATCTCGTGGCGCATGATGATGTTCTGCTGGAGCGGTGCGCGGCGGAGGTCAAGGTAGCGGTACTTGAGGCGGAGCTCCTCGTTGACCTTTGTCTCGTTGGTTATCTCAAACGGCGTAGTTTCCGCCTTTGAGAGTATTCGCAGGTCGCTTACGAATATCTCGACATTGCCTGTTTTGAGCTTGTCGTTCTTGCTCTCGCGCTCGATGACCTCGCCCTTTGCCATGAGTACGTACTCGCTCTTGCAGGTCGACGCCTTCTCGAATACGGCGGGGTCGGACTTGTCATTGAACATCAGCTGTACAACGCCCGTCCTGTCGCGGAGAACGATGAATATAACGCCGCCCTTGTCTCTTATCCTCTCAACGAAGCCGCCTACAACGACTTCCTTGCCTATCTCAGTGACTTCTCCGCAGTAATGCGTCCTTTTGAGTCCCTTCATACTGTCCATTTATTTATCCTCCCCTGTGAATGCGAAGAGTGAGCCGTTGCCGCCTGTCTCCTCGTCCATAAAATCAAGCATCTTGTTGAAGTAGACCTCCTCGAACGAAGCAGCGAACTTGTCGCCGAGGTAAATGGTCACTTCCTCGCCCTTTTCCATTTCCTTGAGCTTTGCCTTGCCCTCCTCGAGCTCGTTGTCTCCGAGGACTATCGTGAACGCCGCGCCTATCTTGTTGGCGTACTTCATCTGCGCCTTCAGACCGCGTCCCATGAGGTCGTACTCGGCAAAGTAGCCGTACTCGCGGAGCGCCCGCGTGAGCTCCATAGCCTTTTCAAGCGCCGCATCGCCCATAGTTGCGAAGTAGATGTCGCACTTCTTGCGCGGCAGGAAGTCACACTCCTGCTTGTCCATGACGAGCAGAAGTCGCTCAATGCCCATGCCGAAGCCGAGAGCGGGTGTCGGCTGTCCGCCGAGCTGCTCAATGAGCCCGTCGTAGCGTCCGCCGCCGCAGACTGTTCCCTGCGCGCCTATCTCGGTGGTGATGAACTCGAAAACAGTCTTGGTGTAGTAGTCGAGTCCGCGTACTATCTTGGGGTCGACAGTGTAGGCAATGCCCGCATTGTCGAGGTATTTTTTCAGCTTCGTGAAGTGGTCGCTGCACTCCTCGCAGAGATAATCGAGGATAACGGGCGCGTCCTTTGCTATCTCGCGGTCCTCGGGGCTCTTGCAGTCGAGGAGACGCATCGGATTCTTGACGAGGCGCTCCTTGCAGGTGTCGCAGAGCTCGTCCTTGCGCGGCTCGAAGTAAGCCCTCAGTGCCTCGTGGTACTTGGCGCGGCAGGTCGGGCAGCCGATAGAGTTGATGTGGAGCTCTATATTTTTGAGTCCGAGCCTGTCGAGTATGTTCTTGGCAAGGCTGATGACCTCAGCGTCCGCGGTCGGAGCGGGGCTTCCCGCCATTTCAAGTCCGAACTGGTGGAACTCGCGGAGCCTTCCCGCCTGCGGTCTCTCGTGACGGAAGCAGGAGATGATGTAGAATATCCTCTGCGGGAGAGCCTCGTTGAGCATTCCGTTCTGGAGCATTGCACGGATAGCGCAGGCGGTGCCCTCGGGACGGAGCGTGAACTCGGTCTCCTTAGCCTTTACGGTATACATCTCCTTCTGCACTACGTCCGTCGTCTCGCCGACAGAGCGCAGGAAGAGGTCGGTATTCTCAAAGGTGGGGAAGCGCAGCTCTCCGAAGCCGTAGCTCTCAGCTGTCTCTCGCGCTATCTTCTCCACGGTATACCACTTGTGTATATCCTTCGGGAGAACGTCCTCGGTGCCGTTGGGGCGCTTGATGTTATTAGCCATAGTTTTCAGCCTTTCAAATCAGATTTTATACAATAGAGCAAAATGCCCTGACATGAAAATTGTCCCTGAAAAGGGACAATCAAGCGGCACCGTGTACCTTACACGGTACCGCATATAGGTCATATTCCGGGGCTGCCGACCTCACGCCAGTCAAGGTCGCCTCTCTCAAGTGCGAGGATAAGCGCCTCGGCAGTAGCTATATTGGTGGCTACGGGAACGTTATGCACATCGCACAGTCTCAGGAGGTTCATATCGTTCACGTCTGTGGACTTGGGGTTGATGGGGTCTCTGAAGAAGAGAAGCACATCTACCTCGTTGCAGGACAGCAGTGCGAGGATCTGCTCGGCACCGCCTCTTCCGCTGAGATAGCGCTTGATAGGAAGTCCCGTTGCTTCGCTGACCTGCTTTCCTGTTGTGTTGGTAGCAATAAGAGTATGCTTGGACAGTATTCCGCAGTAAGCACTGCAGAACTGTACCATAAGTTCCTTTTTAGCGTCATGAGCAATGATCGCGATCTTCATTTTTCTGTCCTTTCCCCGCCGAGCGGAAGTATTTTTATCTTATGCAGTCTTTACAGTCAGCGGAACAAACTCTCCGCCGAGTCTCTTGGATATCGCATCAAAAGCCTTGAGTGCAGACGAATCCGTAGGTATGGGATTGCCCTTGCCCGTTGCGACCGTCATTGTGAAGTCGTCGGGTATAACGCCGATGAGCTGTACGCCGACCTTGTCGATTATCTCGTCGAGGTTGGATACGAGAGCCTCGCCGATGACCTTCTTGCTTATCTTGTTGATGATAAGGCGCTGGCTCTTGTTGCCGCGGTTGTAGAACTCGTCGGACATCAGGCTCGCGTCTCTTATGCATACGGGGTCGGGTGTAGATATAACAAGTATCAGGTTAGCCTGCTCGACGATATCGAATACGTGCGAGTTGATGCCTGCACCTGTGTCGATTATGATATACTCGAAATATTTCTTTACCGAGCGGCAGATCTCAACTATCTGCTTCGCGTTTACGCTCGTGAGCGTCTTGGGTGCGCAGAGGAGGCTGAGGTTATTCGCCATGGGCACTGTCTGTACTGCCTCGAGAGCGGTCTTTCTGCCCGCGAGAACATCGCCGAGGTCATATTTTATCTCGTTCTCAACGCCAAACATGATATCGAGACATCTCAGACCGAAGTCGAGCTCGATGAGGAGGGTACGGTGACCCTGCTTGGCGAGAGTGTAGCCGAGTCCGGCACATACCGATGACTTGCCTGTGCCGCCTTTTCCTGATGTAACCGCAATAATCTTTGACATGATGATGGTTCCTTTCCGATATCCGATACCTTGAACGGCAGATCGGACACTGCAATTATCATAACAATGATCCTAATGTACAGTATATCACAAAATGGAGTTTTTGTCAAAGGGCTTTTTTGTACATAACAGAAAATTGTGCATTTCACCGCATTTGACCGCCGCATATTGTGCATATCCTACAAATCAATGCTGTATTCCCGCTCACACAATGGGAAGAAAGGTACAAGCAGACCTCTCCGCGGATCATCTCTGACAATTATTTTACTACTATTATGTCATTTTGTCAAGCAAAATACAGCACATACAGCCCCTTTTCAGGCAGAAATTGCGATGAAGAAAAAGGAAGCGTTTCCAGTGGACTGCCAAATGTGCTCCCCGAAGGTATATGCGCCTCATATATCTGCGTTAAAAAAATATCTATGTTCGACGATATGACGAAAAACCGTCCTTTCCTTTGAACAAAACGTCAATATTTGTCTTTTTTTCTTGCATTGCGGCTCCCAACTGTGATATAATGTGAAACACGGAATGGATAATATTGTATGCCCGCCTCTCGGGCGTACGCTTCGGAAATGTGAACGGGGAGTTTATATGGAATATTACATTTTGTTTGAGGAACACCTCAAAAAGCTGAATAAGCTCAGCGTGCCCGACCCTCTCGCTGTGGGTACGTCTATTGCGGGGCTGTGCAAATATCTGCGCATATCCAAGGTAACTGCCTACTTCTACGATTCTCTCAAGGATGAGGCTATGGGAAACGGACGCTCTACCTGCGTCTATGACACGGGCGTCGAGTCAGTGGTCGCGATATCCGACAGAATCGTCACCGAAATAAACAGCGTCGGCGTATGCGAGATAGCAATAGCCAAGGGCGACAAGCCCTGGGATTACACTGAGCGCGAGCGCATCACTCTCGTCATGAGGACGACTATGGCTTTTCTCAGCCGCCTCAGGCTCAAGCAGGTCACTCATACGCTCACCTTCTATGACGCCGACGGCTTCAAGAACCTCAGCTACTTCATCAGCAAGCTCGAGGAGCTCAACCGTAACGACCACCTCATCGGCAAGGTCGCGATACACTTCAACCTCAAGCACTTCTCGCTCGTCAATCAGCAGATAGGACGCGACGCCGGCTCGGTCGCGATGAAGGGCTACTACGATACGCTCAGCAACGCTCTTGACGACGAGAGCGTTGTCTGCCGTGTGGGCGGCGACAACTTCATTATCCTGTGCAGCCGCACCGAATTCGACCACGTGCTCGAGTACCTCTCGGGCGCACCTACCGTATACGACAGGGATACGGGCGACAGGGTCATGGTGTCAGCCTGTGCGGGCGTATTCATCATACCCGAGGGCTTCGAGCTCTCCTCTCCCGGCGATATCCTCGACAAGGTAATCTCTGCCTCACAGTCTGCGCGTCAGCCGCAGAACGACGACATTGTCTACTTCAATGAGGTAATGGTCGCAAACAAGGAGAGGATAGTCCACATACAGCAGCTCTTCCCCGCAGCACTCATGAACGAGGAGTTCCTCGTCTACTATCAGCCGAAGGTGGATGTCGAAACAGGCGAGCTCGCAGGAGCTGAGGCACTGTGCCGCTGGCTCAGGAACGGCTCTGTTGTCCCGCCTATGGACTTCATACCTATCCTTGAGCAGGGCAGCGAGATATGCAAGCTCGACTTCTATATGCTCGACCATGTCTGCCGCGATATAAAGCGCTGGCTCAACGAGGGAAGGCACATTGTTACCGTGTCCGTCAACCTCTCGCGTAAGCATATGGCTGACGTCGACCTCGAAAAGCATATCATCGAGGTCATCGACAAGTACAGCGTGCCTCACCACTACATCGAGATAGAGCTCACCGAGACCACAAGCGATGTCGAGTTCCGCGACCTGAAAAGAGTCGTCGGCGGCTTGCAGTGGGAAGGTGTCTCCACCTCGGTCGACGACTTCGGCGTGGGTTACTCTTCATTGAAGCTGCTCACAGATATCCCGTGGGACATACTGAAGGTCGACAAGAGCTTCCTCCCGCTCGAGGAGGACAACGAAAAGAGCAACAGGTCGATAATGTTCAGTCATGTTGTCTCTATGGCGCAGCAGCTCGGACTCGAATGCATCGCCGAGGGCGTCGAGACAAAGCAGCAGGTGGAGATTCTCCGTCAGAACAAGTGCCGCTACGCGCAGGGCTTCTTCTTCGACAAGCCCCTGCCTGTAAAGGAGTTCGAGGACAAGCTCAGCAAGCACAAATATGAGGTTTGACTCAATGCGTTTATTTCGGGGCGGTACAATCATCGCCCCGTTATTATTCAGGAGGAAATATGGATATAAGACAAGTTACCGATAAAGCCGAAAAACAACGCATCTCGCGCGCTATCCTCGAGGGACTGACCGACTGGTTCGAGGTCGACGAGAGCCGCGAGCAGTACATCTCGGACAGCGCCGACCAGCCGATGTTCGCCGCCTTTTCCGACGGTGAGCTCGTGGGATTTCTGTGCCTCAAGGAGACGGGGCGCGATACGGTCGAGCTCGCAGTCATGGGCGTGAAAAGAGAGCTCCACCGCTGCGGCGCGGGCAGGGAACTCTTCACTGCCGCGCGTGACTTCGCCGCCGAAAAGGGCTACAGCTTCATGCAGGTCAAGACCGTGAAAATGGGCGTGTATGAGGACTACGATATCACGAACCGCTTCTACCTCAGCCTTGGATTCAAGGAACTTGAGGTGTTCCCCATGCTGTGGGACGAGGCGAATCCGTGTCAGGTCTACGTGATGTACATCGGGAAATAAATGCGAAAACGGCACCCTTACGGGTGCCGTTACTTATGTCGCGAACTGGCTGTTGTACAGCTCAGAGTAGAAGCCGCCCTTTGCCATTAATTCGGCGTGGCTGCCCTGCTCGACAATGTTGCCGTGATTCATAACGAGTATGATGTCGGAATTCTTTATCGTGGAGAGGCGGTGCGCGATGATGAAGCTCGTCTTGCCCTCCATAAGCTTGATGAATGCGCGCTGTATGCGGTGCTCGGTGCGCAGGTCGATGGAGCTCGTCGCCTCGTCGAGAATGAGCATGGGCGGGTCCATGAGCATGACGCGAGCTATGCAGATGAGCTGCTTCTGTCCCTGCGAGAGTCCGCTGTCCTCGGATATGACCGTATCATAGCCGTTTGGCAGGCGCTTGATGAAGCCGTGCGCGTGGACTGCCTTTGCTGCGGCGATGACCTGCTCGCGTGTGGCGTCGGGCAGACCGTAGGCGATGTTCTCGGCGACAGTTCCCGTGAATACCCACGTCTCCTGCAATACCATGCCAAAGCTGCTGCGGAGACTGTCACGCGTAACGGAGCTGATATCCTTGCCCGAGACGGTTATCGAGCCGCTCTCGATGTCGTAGAATCGCAGCAGGAGGTTTATCATTGTCGATTTACCGCAGCCCGTCGGTCCGACGATAGCCACGCGCTGACCGCTCCTGACGTCGAGATTGAAGTCCTGTATCAGCTTCACCTTCGGTGAATATGAGAAGCATACGCGGCTGAACGTCAGCTCGCCCGTGAGGTCGGTGAGCTTGTCGAGCGCGGAGTCGTCGCTGACCTCCTCCTCGTCGAGCAGGTCGAACACGCGTCCTGCCGAAGCTACGGCGTTCTGGAGCTCCGCGAAAACGCCCGAAATCTCGTTGAATGGCTTGGTGTACTGGTTGGAGTACGCGAGGAAGCTCGACAGTCTGCCGACCGACATCGCGCCGATAAACGCGGAGCTGCCCATTGCGCCGAGAGCTCCGAGCAGACCGACTGCCGCGTAGATAACGCCGTTCACGAAGCGGGTCGTGGGGTTGGTCATGGAGCTGAAAAACGTCGCCTTTGCGCCGATTTTACCGTATCTGCCGTTGATGTCGGCGAAGCGCTCCTCGGCTCGCTCATCGTAGACAAAAGCCTTGACGAGCTTCTGATTGCCCGCCATTTCCTCCGCAAGCCCGACCATTTCGCCGCGCAGCTTCGACTGACTGACGTAGGAATCGTGCGACGCCTTGGTTATGCGCGAGGCAGCAATGAACGAGAGCGGTGTCAGAATCACGACCACTATCGCAATTTTGTAGTTTATCGTCATCATGAAAATGAGCGTGCCGATTATCGTTATCACGCCGCTGAAAAACTGCGTAAATCCCTGTAGTAAGCCGTCCGAGACTATCTCGATATCGTTGATGACGCGGCTCGTGAGCTCGCCCTTGGTGCGGCGGTCGATGTAGCGAAGCGGCACACGCTGGAGCTTCGCGAATGCGTCAGAGCGTATGTCGCGGACGGTCAGGAATGCGAGCCTGTTAGTGCAGAGGCTCATCAGCCACTGGAACAGACCGCTCGCAATGACCGATATACCGAGCTTTACAACGATGCGCAGGAGCTTGCCGAAGTCGACCTGTCCTGCGCCGATACAGTAGTCGACTGCCTCGCCGATGAATACGGGGACGGCGAGCGAGAGGGAGATTCCTGCCGCGGCAAATATGACTGTGAGCACGAAAAAGGCTATATACGGGCGTGCATAGGAGAACACGCGCTTCAATGTTTTAAGCATGGCTGTCCTCCTTTTCGTTCATCTGCGAACGGTAGATGTCGCGGTAGACCTCGCAGCTTTCGAGCAGCTCATCGTGCGTGCCGATGCCTACGGGGGCGCCGTCCTCCATGACGATGATTTTGTCGGCGTCCTTGAGCGAGGTCGTGCGCTGCGAAATCATCACCACGGAAGTCCCCGAAAGGTCGGTTTTCAGCGCCTTGCGGAGCTTCAGGTCTGTCGCGTAGTCGAGCGCGCTGGTGGAGTCGTCGAGAATGAGAATATCGGGCTTGCCGACGAGAGCGCGCGCAATCGCGATACGCTGCTTCTGTCCGCCCGAGAGGTTCTTTCCGCCCTGAGATATGAGAGTGTCGAGCCCGTCGGGAAGCTTCGACGCAAATTCCCATGCCTGCGCCGTTTTCAGCGCGGCGACTATCTCCTCGTCGGAGGCGTCATGCTTGCGCCACTTCATATTTTCGCGGAGCGTGCCCGTGAACAGCACCGCCTTCTGCGGCACCATTCCGACGAGCTTTCGGAGCTCCTCTGCGTTCACATCGCTGACGTTCACGCCCTCGACGATGACCTCGCCCTCCGTCGGACGGTAAAACGCGGGGATGAGTGACGCAGCGGTGGATTTACCGCTGCCAGTGCCGCCGATGATACCGAGCATTTCGCCTCGCCTGAGCGTGAAGCTAAGCCCGTGTACGGACTCCTCGCCCGCGCTCTCATACGCGAATGACACGCCGCGGAATTCGATGATGTTCTCGCTGTTTCGGTCGGGGAGCTGAGTGCCCGTCTCCTCGGGCGGGAGCTCGAAAACCTCGCTGATTCGGTTCGCAGAGGCAAAAGCCTTCGTGAAGATGACTATTAGGTTAGCAAGGACGACCAGCGCGAGCAGTATCTGCGTCATATAGTTCGTGAACGCCGTCAGCTCGCCTTGCGTGAGGCTTCCGCCGTCGATGCGGAGTCCGCCGAACCAGATTATCGCGACAATGCCGAGGTTCATTATCATGAACGCGGCAGGGTTGAGTATCGCCGATATCCTGCCGACTGCCGCGGAGCACTCCGCGATGTCGCCGACAGCTTCACTGAACTCCTCGATTTTCTCATTCTGGCGCGAAAATGCGCGTATAACACGGGTTCCCTCGAGGCTCTCGCGTGTCAGCAGAGCGGCGCGGTCGAGCTTCTGCTGGGTCTTGCGGTACATGGGGACAGTTTTTCGCATGATGAGGAAGATTATGACCGATATCAGCGGCGCCGCGATGATGAGCACCAGCGACAGCCGCATATCTATCGTGAACGCCATGACTGCCGCTCCGATGACGAGGAACGGCGCCCGCACCGCGAGCCTGATGAACATATTCACGCCGTTCTGCACAGTCATGGAATCGTTGGTCAGGCGGTTGACGAGCGAGGACGTTCCGAGCCTGTCAATGCTCGTGTAGGAGAGCGAGTTGATGTGCTTGTACAGCGCCGCGCGGAGCTCCGTGCCGAAGCCGTATGCGCACCTCGCCGCGAGGAACTGGCAGGTCAGCGCGAAGCCGAGTCCGCACACTCCGAGCAGGACGATAACGCCGCTCATTTTCCAGACGTAGGCGCTGTCCTTGTTGGCGATGCCGACGTCGATTATCCTCGCCATTACAAGCGGGACGATGAGCTCGAATATCGCCTCGAGGAGCTTGAAGAACGGTCCGAGCACAAGCTCCTTTCTGTAGTTTTTCAGGTATCTGAGAAGTCTTTTCATTGTGTCCTTTCATGTCGAAAAATCGGGTATAATCGTAGGGGCGGATATTATCCGCCCGTGATTGAATATTTCGTAGGGAACGCCGCGCTCGGCATTCCGTCTGAGCCCTTGTTACAGCGTCACACCGTTCTCCTCGAGCAGCTTCCTCGCGGAAACTACCGAATCAACGCCGTCGGGATTCTTTATCGGCGCGAACTCCCTGTCGCGCTCGACCTCATACGGTATGCAGCTGTCATGCATATTTATCATGTCCAGTATCAGCGCCTCGAACTTGTGTCCGTTCGGCTCGTCGGGACTGATGAACCCGCCGTTTTCGTCCATATACGGTATTTTCTTGTCAACCGTGTGTATCGGCATCTTCGTCTTGTTGATGTCCTCGAGCTTCGCTATGCTGAACAGGTAATTGAGGATAACGCCGTACTTGTACGCGAGTCCGCCGTCAGCGGTGCGCTGAGTCAGCATCTCGTAAGTCATCTCGTAATACTCGACTATCGAGGGCTTGCCGTCCTCGAGGCACATCACGCCCACGCGCTCCTCGGGAGCAGACTTCGCCACTACCTTGCTGCCCGACTGCGCGCCCGACTTGATTATCGCGCCGATGAACAGCGGGTCGGCTATCTTTGCGAGGACGTTGTCCACGCCGAACACGTTCAGCCATTCAACCCCGTTCGCTTTGAGCTCCGCGAGCAGTCCCGAGCGCACCAGCGACGAGAACCAGCCGCCGTTGCCGTTCGGCGAGGAGGAGATGCGCGACCTGCTCTCCATATATATCCTGCCGCTGAAGTCGACGGACGGAGCCATATCCTGCACGAAGAAATGCACATAGTCCGAATTATAGCCGAAGAAGTCCTTCTCGCGGAAGAAGCCGACTGTGTCTTCATTGTTCTTCTCGCTCGTCATAACGCAGAGGTGTATCCACTCCCCTGTCTCGCGGACGACCTTCATCATGTTGTTGATAAGGCACTCGAAGATGTACAGCTCGCGCGTCACGCCGACGTTGTACATTCCCTTCGGCTTGTCGAAGCCGAGGCGCGTCCCCTGTCCGCCCGCGAGCAGCACTGCCGCGACCTTGCCCGCTTTGAGAGCTTTTATCCCGAGCTCGCGGTACTCGCCGCTGTTCTTGGCGATGTCAGCCATGGTGACTGCCTCTATCGGCTCTATCTTACCGCGCTGTAAGGCGGCGTTGTGCTCGCTGTCAAGCGCGCCGAGTATCGAGAAGTCTATCTTTTCTATCTGTGCGAGCAGAGAGGACTGCTCCTCCGCGCTGAGCTCGCCGTAGTATCTGAGTATGTGCTCCTGCCCGTATTCAGCGAGCAGCTTCTTTGCTTCTTCGTATGTTATCATCACGATTCCCCTTTACGGTCTGATATTATGGTTATCATTATACCACACTTTCATTAAAAAAGCAAGGGCTCTGTCCTTGGCTCCTGTCGGGACGCTTCACCTGCAAACCAAGCTCCGAAAGCTGAAAAAAGCAGGTCATGCGACCTGCTTTTTTTCATGTGAAATTGTGGCTCTGCTTGAGCACCATATCCTTGACCTTCATCAGCGATGTGGTCGTGGAGCGCTCATTCTCGGAGAGCTTCATGGTGATGAACTTGATAGTCTCCTGATAGTCGGGTATCATGATGTGCTCGAGCGCATTAACGCGGCGGCGGGTCTTTTCTATCTCGTCCGCCATGAGCTGACACGCCTTCTCGACCTCCGCGAGCCGTATCATCTTCGGGAAGATGTCGCTCAGTGCATTCACTGCGCCGTCGAGGTCCGTGGACGTGAAAGCCGTACCGTAGGAGTAGATGTCATTGGTATCGCTCGTGCGGTATTTCGGGCTGAATACGGGGATATAAACGCTCATGACGTTCTTCTCCCCCACCTCGAGCTCGATCTCCTGCTTTGGAAGCATCAGCGCCGTTTCAAGCGCCTCCCTCTGCATTACGGAGCCCGCGACCGCCATATAGCGGTCAGCCTCGGCGATAGCCGCCTCGACCTCCGCGCGGAGCTGTCTGTTCTCCTTTATCAGTATCATGAACTGCCGCATGAGCTCGTCGCGCTTGTCCTTCAGCAGCTTGTGACCGCGCTGTGCGGATACGAGCTTCTTTTTCAGCTTGCTGAGCTCCATGCGCGTGGGATTAACGTTTAGTCTTGCCAACTGCGCTCACCTCAGTCCTTCTTGTCGTAGTATTCCGCGAGGTACTCCTCTCTGATACGTCTCAGCTCGCTTCTCGGGAGCAGTCTCAGGAGCTCCCAGCCGATGGAGAGGGTCTCCTCTATGCTGCGGTTATTCTCGAAGCCCTGCGAAACATAGCGCTTCTCGAACTCGTCCGCGAACTTAGCGTAGAGCAGGTCGGTCGGCGTAAGAGCCGCCTCACCGAGCACGACCATGAGCTCCTTTGCGTCCTTGCCGCGCGCATACGCGGAGAAGAGCTGGTTCATGGTGTCGGAGTGGTCAGCGCGGGTCTTGCCCTTGCCGATACCCTTGTCCTTGAGTCGCGACAGCGACGGGAGCACGTCCACAGGCGGAATAACGCCCTTGCGGTAGAGCTCACGCGAGAGGATTATCTGTCCCTCGGTGATGTAGCCCGTGAGGTCTGGAATGGGGTGGGTCTTGTCGTCCTCGGGCATGGTGAGGATAGGTATCATCGTGATAGAGCCTTCCTTGCCGTCCTGACGTCCTGCACGCTCATAGAGCGAGGCGAGGTCGGTGTACATATAGCCGGGGTAGCCGCGGCGTCCGGGAACTTCCTTTCGCGCAGCCGATACCTCACGCAGAGCGTCCGCGTAGTTGGTGATATCGGTGAGTATGACGAGTACGTGCATTCCCTTCTCGAATGCGAGATATTCTGCGGCTGTCAGCGCCATTTTCGGAGTTGCAAGGCGCTCGATAGCCGAGTCATTGGCGAGGTTGACGAAGAGCACGGTGCGGTCGAGCGCTCCCGTCTCGCGGAAGCTGCGGACGAAGTACTCGGACTCCTCGAAGGTGATACCCATAGCGGCAAATACAACGGCAAACTGCTCGTTATCGCCGAGAACTCGTGCCTGACGCGCAATCTGTGCGGCAAGCTGAGCGTGCGGCAGACCGCTCGCCGAGAATATGGGGAGCTTCTGTCCGCGGACGAGGGTATTAAGTCCGTCAATCGCGGAAACGCCCGTCTGAATGAACTCCTGCGGGTACTTGCGGGCAACGGGGTTCATCGGCAGACCGTTTACGTCCATGCGCTTGTCGGGGATTATCTCGGGACCGTCGTCAATCGGGCGTCCGAGACCGTCGAATACACGTCCGAGCATATCCTCGGAAACGCCGAGCTCCATCTGGTGACCCGAGAAAACGACGGCGCTGTCCTTGAGGTTGATACCTGCGGCGTTCTCGAACAGCTGAACGAGGGCGTTGCTGCCGTCTATCTCAAGCACTCGGCAGCGGCGCTTTTCGCCGTTTGCGAGCCTTATCTCCGCGAGCTCGCCGTATGTGACGTTCTCAACGTCCTTTACGAGCAGCAGAGGACCTGCCGCTTCTTCAATAGTTCTGTATTCTCTTGGCATCAGTCTTCCTCCTTATTCAGCAGCTCGTCGAGCTCCGAGGATATCTCGACGGAGACCTTCTCGAACTCGCGGTCAGTCTCGTCCTCGGGGACGTACTTGAATCGTCCTATCCTCTCGCGAACGGGGAGCTCCGCAACGAGCTCGATGTCCGCGCCCTTGCCGACGGCAGCCTCAGCCTCGTCGTTGAACATCAGTATCAGCTTCATCATGTAGAGCTGCTTCTTGAGGCTGGTATACGTGTCTATCTCGTGGAAAGCGAGCTGGTGCAGGAAGTCCTCGCGGATAGAGCGCGCGGTCTCCATTTTGAGGCGGTCGCCTGCGGAGAGCGCGTCCATACCGACGAGCTTGACTATCTCCTTCAGCTCAGCCTCGTCGTGGAGTATCGACATGAATCTCGCACGGTACTGCATCCAGTCCTTGGAGACGTTGTTATTGTACCAGTCAGCGAGCGAATCCGCATACAGCGAGTAGCTCGTCAGCCAGTTGATAGCGGGGAAGTGACGCTGATAAGCGAGGCTGGAGTCCAGTCCCCAGAACACCTTCACGATACGCAGCGTAGCCTGCGATACAGGCTCGGATATATCGCCTCCGGGAGGCGAAACTGCTCCGATAACGGAGAGTGCGCCCTCTCTGCCGTCGCTTCCTGTGGATATCACGCGTCCCGCACGCTCATAGAACTGAGCGAGACGGCTTCCGAGGTAGGCGGGGTAGCCCTCGTCACCGGGCATCTCCTCGAGACGTCCCGACATCTCACGCAGAGCCTCCGCCCAGCGCGATGTGGAATCCGCCATAAGAGCCACAGAATAGCCCATATCGCGGTAATACTCGGCAATCGTGATGCCAGTGTATACGGACGCCTCACGCGCCGCAACAGGCATATCTGAGGTGTTCGCGATAAGGACGGTGCGCTCCATGAGGGACTTGCCCGTCTTGGGGTCGATAAGCTCGGGGAACTCGTTGAGAACGTCGGTCATCTCGTTGCCGCGCTCGCCGCAGCCGATGTACACGATGATGTCAGCCTCAGCCCACTTCGCGAGCTGGTGCTGTGTAACGGTCTTGCCGCTTCCGAAGGGGCCGGGGATTGCCGCAACGCCGCCCTTCGCTATCGGGAAGAGGCAGTCTACAACTCGCTGACCCGTTACGAGCGGCATATCGGGCGACAGCTTCTTAGCGTAGGGTCTGCCGCTTCTTACGCCCCATTTCTGCATCATGGTGAGCTCGCGCTCGCCCTTTTCGGTCTCAAGCACGCACACCGTATCCGTCACGGTGAACTCGCCCTCCTTTATGGACTTGACCTTGCCCTTTACGCCGTTGGGCACCATTATCTTGTGAAGCACGATGTCGGTCTCGGGGACGGTTCCTATCACGTCGCCGCCGATGACCTCATCGCCGACCTTCACTGCGGGAGTGAACTTCCACTTCTTATCGCGCTTCAGCGAGGGTACCTCAACTCCGCGCGCGAGGTTGTTGCCGCAGACCTTGCGGATATCGTCGAGCGGACGCTGTATACCGTCGTATATGCTGCCGATGAGACCCGGTCCGAGCTCTGCGCTCATGGGCTCGCCCGTAGACTCTACAGCCTCGCCCGTGCCGAGACCCGCGGTCTCCTCGTATACCTGAATGGACGCGCGGTCACCGTGCATCTCGATTATCTCGCCGATAAGACGCTTCTCGCTGACGCGCACAACGTCGAACATATTGGCGTCCCTCATGCCCTCCGCAACAACGAGAGGACCTGATATCTTGACTATATTTCCTATGCTTGCCAAAGCAGATTCTCCTTTCTCAGTTAAGGATATCCGAGCCTACAGCCTTTTCGACTGCCTCATGCAGAGCTCTCATACCGTCGCCCGTGTTGCCCTCTATTGCGGGTATCAGCACGATCGACGGGAGCCTGCTGCTCCTGTATTTTTTTATCGTATCAGCGGCAAGAGCCGCAGCGGGTTCGGTGATATAAATGACAGCGAAATCGTTCGCCGCGAGCCTGTTTATGAGCTTCGATATCTTGGCTCCGTCGGTCTCGCAGAACACGGACAGTCCGAGTGCCGCAAAGCCCGATACGCTCGCAGTATCGCCGATGACGGCGGTCTTGTAATGTGTATCAGACATACAGCTTCCTCATCCTTTCCGTTATCGTTTCCCTGTCGGTGCCGCTCTCCTTGCAGACGCCGATAATGCGCAGATTCTTCAGCTCCGCCTCTGCCGCGATGTAGTACGCCGCGAGCGGGTCAGCTCCGAAAGCCTCCATGCGGGCGGTCTCGGCGAGCTCCATGATGACGTCGTCGCACCACTTCTCGAACTTGGCGGGCGACTCCGCGAGCAGCTTTGCTGCGTCGCCGTAGCTCGTCGATTCGAGGTAGCCGAGCAGCCCCTCCGTGCCTCCGAGCGACGCGCGCACGAGCGAATCCCTGTCGAGGTCGTCGCTGCCGCAAATGGCAGTCTCGATGAACGAGCGCTGCTTCTTCATTCGGCTGCACCTGTAAGCCGTCTTTATATCCGCGCAGACCGTGGTGAGCTGCGCATATTTCTTCATAAAAGCACTTCCCGACTTGTCCGCGGCTTTCTGCATAGCCTGCATACAAGCCGTGTCCACGAGCGAATCCGCGAGCTGACCGTCGAGCGTCCTTGTCAGGAGCTCATACGCCTCCTCGGCAGTCCCCCTGATGTACTCGGGGAGCTGCTCATACTCCTTCGCTGACAGCGCGGGATAGAGCGCGTCGAGGTCGAGGTTGGTCGGGCGGATGTAGTAGCCCTGCGGCTCCTTGCCCGCTATCATGGACTTGAGCGCCGCCTTGAGGTTGTGGAAGTCGTTCTTGAAGAGGAGTATCTCCAGCTCCTTACAATCGGGAGCATAGCCTCGCAGGGTCTCCCACACGCCCTCGAGCGTGAGCTCCTCCGCACCCGAGCCCCTCTTCGAGGCGACGATGTTCTCGCGCTCGGACTTGGTCGCGGCGTTTATCAGCTGGTCGAGGTCGCTGCGGCTGAGGAGGGAATTCTCCATAGCGCGTATCGCCGCGACAGCGTTTGCGTATTTGATAGTGCTCATCATACCACCTCGAACAATACTCTCGCGGCGGTATCTCTCACGCCCTCGCGCTCCGCCTCAACAACGGCGCGGAAGGAGCAGTTCTCGGAGATGAGCCCGTAGCTCAGTATAAAGCCGTTTTCGATATCCGCGGGCTCTGAGCCGAGCTTCACGCTTCCGCCGCGCTTCTCAGCCTCAGCCGAGAGCTTCTTTATGAAGTCGGCGGGGACGCGGTCAAGGTCGCGCTTGCCGAGAGAGAGCACGCCCTCCCCTGCTCTGAGCCTCTTGACAGCGAGCCGCTCAATGACCGCGAAGTATTCCTCCTTCGGCAGCTTGTCGAGCTTCGCGAGAGCCTTCTCAATAGCAGCGTCGATGAGTTCTATCTTGCGCGAGAGGATACGGCGCTTCATTGCCGCGTCCGCAGACGAGCACGCATTGTCGTAGTCGTGCGCGAGCTGCTCGCTCATCTTCTTGATATGCTCCTCGTAGGCTTTCTCAGCCTTCTCGTTGCCGTCGTAGATTATCGCGGACGCCTTATGCTCTGCTGCGGAGACGAGGTTCTCCTCGGTCTGCTTCTGCTGTGAGTCGATAATATTCAGTATCTCGTCGATTCCGGGCATATCCTGCACCTCCGTGATCAGATGTTGATGTTGTAGATAAGAAGGATAGATACGAGCAGCGCGAGGATAGCGTATGTCTCGACCATAGCCGCCATAATGATACCCTTGCCGTTATGCTCGGGCTTCTTTGCTGTGATGCCTACGCCTGCCGCAGCCGTCTTGCCCTGGAATACAGCGGAGATAAGTCCTACTATAGCTATCGGGAGAGCCGCAATGAAGAAGCTCCAGCCCTGTGCAGTCGTGAGCTCTGCCGCGCTGCCGCCGATGACGCCGATACGGCTGAGCATGAGGATAGCTGTGAGGAGTCCGTAAAGTCCCTGTGTACCGGGGAGAAGCTGGAGAATGAGCACCTTGCTGAACTTCGACGGGTCTACGGATACGACGCCCGCAGCCGCCTCACCTACGAGTCCTACGCCCTTTGCGGAGCCGATGCCCGCGAGGAGTGCGGCAAGAGCCGCTCCTAAAATTGCAAGTACAAGTCCGTTAGTCATTTGAGTTTTCCTCCTTGAATTTTAAATATTTGGTATTGACTGTCAATGGTTCAAATTCTCTGCCGCCGCCCGTGTAGAACTTCGAGAACAGTTCAACGAACTGCAATCTGTCCGTGTGGACGTACGCGCCGAGAAGATTTATAGCAAGGTTCGCGGTGTGTCCTATGACAAAGACAACTATCAGCAGAACCAGCTTTATTATTTTGTTTTCGGGCATCGTGCCGATGAGGTTGATAACGCTCGCGATAGAGCCCGTCGCAAGTCCGAGGGCGAGCAGTCGCGAATACGAGAGTATGTCGCTCAGCCAGCCCGTAGCCGTGTTGTACAGTGCGTACAGACCGCCGAAGAGCTTGCCGAAGATGTTCTTGGAGCTTCTTCCTGCGGTGAGCACCAGCAGTACCACGCCCGCTATGAGCATATACCCGCCGACTGTTTTCAGCGTGGACGGCACCTCTGTGAGTATGCCCGCTCCGAGCGGAGCCACGCCCAGTATTATGAGGTATATAGGTACCGCGTCGAATATGGCATCGAGCTTTCGCCCGTCCCTCCACGACATATGGAACGCAACTGCCACTCCGAGGAACAGGTGAAGAATACCTATCCCGAACGAGAACAGCAGCAGCTTTATCGGGTCGTCGAGCGGCTGGAACCACAGCGCAATGCTTCCGACGTCCTTATCGAAGAACTGCTTGCCGACGACCTGTACTATGTCGCCGAACCAGCTTCCGAAAAGCGCTCCCCATATAACAGTGGAGATACCGCAGTTTCGGAACATCTTGAGTGTTTTTCTCATGCTGTCCTCGAGCTTGAACTTCTTCAGCGCTATCATCGTGCCGATGACCATGAGTATGCCGTAGCCCGCGTCCGAGAGCATCATGCCGAACAGCAGATAGTAGAAGAACGCCATGACGGGTGTCGGGTCTACGTCGCCCTTTGACGGCATCGCGTACATCTTCGTTATGCCCTCGAGCGGAGCCGAGAAGCGCCCGTTCTCGAGCAGTACGGGCACCTCCTCGTCCTCGGACGGGTCGGTGAACTCGATATACGCAACGTGCTTTTCCTCTATCTCCTTGCGGAGACTGTCGCAGTATTTCTCGGGTATGAAGCCCGTCAGCACGAAGGTGCTCTCCGTGAAGCCGAGCGAATTGAGCGCGTCGTACTTATCCTTACGCATCGTCAGGTAGTCGACCGCGAATTTGAGGTCCTTCCTCGATTCTGCGAGCTCGATTATGCGCTTTTCCGCAGTATCACGCTTCTTGCCGAGCTCCTCCGAGCGCTTGTTGAGCTGCTCCGTGAGCTCCGCGGGAGTGAATTTCTCGCTCTCGCCGAGAGTCGCGAACATCAGCTTTCTCAGTCCGTCCTCGCACTCCTGAGCCGCGTCGTCGCAGCATAGCACGAACAGATTCGTCTGCTCCTTTGTCGCGAGCACTACCTCCACGCTCGTACCCTCAGGCAGCTTCGCCTCGAGGTCGTCCGCAGTGGTCGGGTACGGGACAGTACCGATGAACGCCGTCGTGGTGTCCGTGCCGTGGAAATTCAGCGGCACATCGAGCGCCAGCCACGGTCGGAGCGTATCGCACCGCATCGCGAGCTGCTGCCGCTCGGCGTCGCAGTCGGTGACTGTCCTGCCGCAGCGAAGTATCTCGTTGGCGATGTTCATCGTCTTTTCGAGCTGAGCCGCTCGCTTGCCGAAGTCGTGCTTCTCGACCTCGGTGCGTCCGCCGAGCATATCGGTCAGCGCGGTCTTCTCGGGAGCGTACTTCTCGAGCGTATCGAGAGCCTGCACAGCCGTTGCGCGGAACTTGTCGAATGAGCCCGTGACCGCTGTGACGTTGGTCTGCTCGAGACATTCGTCCTCGGTCCTGCTGAGCTCCACGACGCCGCGGCGCTGGAGCAGCTCGATTATCTTTTTACTGTCGGTAAGGGGCGCTATCAGCTCTATTTTTTTCATTCTGAGCTTTGCCATTTGCTATATCACCCTCCTTCAAACATTCATGCTTTGTCAGCTGAAATAACCGCTGATAATGGCTTCTACAGCCCTGTCGGAGTTGGAAGCTGCCGTCTTTTCGAGCTCACCGAGCTTCGTGGCGCAGTCCTTCTCCGCTTTATCTGTGTACTCCGCAAGCCTGCGGCGATTATCGTCGCGTAGCTTTCCCGTCTCCGTCTTGGCGTCGGTAAGGCGCTTCTGCACGGCGATGGACGCCTTGCGCTCAGCCTCGGTGACAATCCCGTCAGCCTTGGCGCGTGCCTCCGCGGAGCGTCTGTCCGCCTCAGCTTCGGCTTCGAGTATCCTTTTAACTGCCTCGGATGCCATACTGTACCTCCTTTATAAAATGACCATTAGTCATTTATACTTGGTATTATACCACTCTGTTTAAGGTTTGTCAATAGGTTTTTCAAAAAATATTGACCGTTGTTCATTTTCGTCTGTACCTAAACAGAAAAGAGCTATCCCTACAGACAGCTCCCCTTTGCGCATTTCATACGACTTTAATATTATAACACATTTAAATCACATTGTCAACTAAAACGCGTTTGAAATCCTTAATAATTTATGAACGCCCTGTTTTGACAAGCTGTACGCTAAACGCGGTTTGCATTTTCCGTAATTGTGTGATATAATATTATGATAGAAAAAACAAGGCGGTGATGACATGGAAAACGGCACAGACTACGCTTATCTGCTCGAAAAGCTCGAATCTGCGGGCTTTGAGGCATATATTGTCGGCGGCTGCGTGCGTGACAGGCTGCTCGGGCGCACGATAAACGACTACGATATCACAACGAACGCTCTCCCCGAGGAGATAATGTCCGTTTTCGCGGAGCTGAAGGTCGCTCCGACAGGACTGAAGCACGGCACTGTCACCGTCATGTATAATGATATGCCGTTCGAGGTCACGACATTCCGCGTGGACGGCAGCTACAGCGACTCCCGCCGCCCCGACTCGGTGCGCTTCACTTCGTCGCTCGAGGAAGACCTCGCCCGCCGCGATTTCACAGTCAACGCAATGGCAATGGACGTCCGCGGCACGCTGCACGACCCGTTCGGCGGTCAGGACGACCTGCGCGCGCGCCTTATCCGTGCAGTCGGCGACCCCGAGAAGCGATTCCGTGAGGACGCGCTCCGTATACTGCGAGCCGTCCGTTTCTCCGCAGTTCTCGGCTTTGACATCGAGGAGCACACCTCCGCGGCGGCACTGGAGCTCCGCGGACTGCTTGACATTATTTCCCGCGAAAGATGCCGCGACGAGCTGTCGAAAATGATAATGGGCGATGACTTCGCTGAAACAGCGCTGAAATACAGGGACATCATCGCGCAGGTGATACCCGAATTCTGCGCCTGCTTCGACTTCGAGCAGCGCTCCCGCTACCACAAATACAACGTCTACGAGCACATCGTCCGCGCCGTGGAGGCGGCTCCGCATGACGCAACGATTCGCACGGCTATGCTGTTCCACGACATCTGCAAGCCGCAGATGTTCACGCTCGACGAAAACGGCGTCGGTCACTTCAAGGGTCACGCCGAGGTCAGCGCACGCGCCGCGGAGGTCATCATGCGGCGTCTGCACTGGGACAACGCCATGATATCGGACGTATGCTCAATAATCGAGAGGCACAGCGACAAGCTGACCTCGGAAAAGCAGCTGAAACGGCTGATATCGAAGCTCGGCGAGGAGAACTACTTCCGTCTGCTCGAGGCGAAGAAAGCCGATAATCTCGCAAAGAACGAGTTCGTGCTCGACGAGAACAAGTGGTTCGACGAGTGCGCGGAGCTCGGCAGGAAATTCCTGAGCGGCAACGACTGCATGAGCCTGAAAAAGCTCGCGGTCAACGGCACCGACATCATGGCGCTCGGCGCCGAGGGCAAGCAGATTGGCGACTGCCTGCGGACTCTGCTCGACCTCGTCATGGACGGCGAGCTCCCGAACGAGCGCGAGGCTCTGCTCAGCCGCGCAAGGGAGGTGCTCGCATGACGGGACGTATCCATTCGACCGACAGCTTCGGCACCGTCGACGGACCGGGAGTACGCTTCGTCGTGTTCTTTCAGGGCTGTCCGCTGAGGTGTAAATACTGCCACAACCCCGATACATGGGACTTTGACGGCGGCAGGGAGGTCACCGCGGAGGAGCTCATGCGCGAGTACGACTCCTACAAGGAGTTCCTCACATCGGGCGGTATAACCGCTACAGGCGGCGAGCCGCTCGCTCAGCCAGAATTCCTCGCGGAGCTGTTTCGCCTCGCAAAATCGAAGGGCGTACACACCTGCCTCGACACGTCCGCGGGAGTATGGTCACCCGAAAACAGTGCAAAAATCGATGAGGTGCTGAGATTCACCGACCTCGTCATGCTCGACATCAAGCACATCGACAACGAGCAGCACAAGGCTCTGACGGGCATCGGGAACACCAATATACTGCGGTTTGCGGAGCATCTCCGCGACCTTGACATACCAGTGTGGATACGGCACGTGGTCGTCCCGGGCATCACCGACAGCCACGACGAGCTCTTCCGCCTCGGAGAGTTCCTGTCCACGCTGAAAAACCTGAAGGCGCTGGACGTACTGCCGTATCACGACATGGCAAAGCCGAAGTATGAGCGGCTCGGGATAGCCTATCCCCTGCCCGACACGCCGCCGCTCTCGAAGGAGGGCGCGATAGCAGCCCGCGAGGTCATCATCTCGGGGATAAAGTCGGGACTGAGAAAGCGCAAAATGCAAGGGCTGATTTAGCAATATTTAACTTGACAGCAATTCGGTTATAGGATATAATTAAATCAATATACAAGCGAAGGAGTGGTCATATGAACAACGACAGAAGAAAAGTAGTCCTCATCGGCACGGGAATGGTAGGCATGAGCTTTGCATACGCCCTCGTGAATCAGGGCGGCATCTGCAACGAGCTCGTCCTCGTCGACGTGAACAAGGACAAGGCAATGGGCGAGGCTATGGACCTCAACCACGGTCTCGCGTTCGCGAAATCGAACATGAAGATATATGCGGGCGACTACCACGACTGCAAGGACGCTGACATCATCGTCATCGCCGCAGGAGTGGCTCAAAAGGAGGGCGAGACCCGTCTCGACCTGCTACAGCGCAATACGGAGGTCTTCCGCTCGATAATCACTCCCGTCGTGAAATCGGGCTTTGACGGCATTTTCCTCGTCGCTACGAACCCCGTCGACATCATGACGCGAGTTACCTACGAGCTCTCACGCTTCGGAGCGTCACGCGTCATCGGTACGGGCACATCGCTCGACACCGCACGTCTGCGCTATCTGCTCGGCGACTACTTCACTGTCGACCCCAAGAATATCCACGCCTACGTCATCGGCGAGCACGGCGACAGCGAATTTGTGCCGCTCTCACAGGTAATGCTCGCGACAAAGCAGGTATCGGAGATACTCGCCGACGAGAGGAATTCCTACAACACCGAGGACATGAAGAAGATAGAGGAACAGGTCCGCACCGCCGCGTACAAGATAATCGAGGCAAAGCGCGCGACCTACTACGGCATCGGCATGGCTATCACGAGGATAGTCAAGGCTATACTCGGCGACGAGAACAGCGTTCTGACCGTCTCCGCGAAGCTCTGCGGCGAGTACGACAGCCGCGGCGTATTCATCGGAGTCCCCTGCATAATCGGCAGGAACGGCGTCAAGGAGGTGCTCGAGCTCTCGCTCACCGACGAGGAGAAGGAGAAGTTCCGCAGCTCTGCCGCGATACTCGACGAGAGCTTTGAAGGGCTCAAGATGTAACACAGCACAACAGGGTAATATAGGAGAAAAACATGAGAACAAGCAAATTATTCGCAGCAATGACCGCTTCACTTTTACTGCTTGCAGGCTGCTCTGCACCCGCAAAGGAACACATCAAGGCACCAGTTGAGCCCGTCACAAACGACATCCCCGAGCTCACCATAACGGGCGCGGAAATGAATGCAAACGAATGGTATCAGGAGATGTGCGACGAGATATTGCAGTTCAAGTGCAACTGCGTCGTACACTCGCATATCACCAATCAGGACGTGAAAAAGGCGCTCGCACATCTGCCGAGCGACCACCCCGAGATATTCTGGCTCGGCAACCGCTACTCCGCCTCCACTGTCACCGACGGCTCGAAGGTCAAGCTCGGGCTGCTTGACGGGCTCAACGAGGAGGATATCCCCGATATGGCGGCAAAGCTCGACGAAAAGGTCAGCGAGATAATCGCGGGAGCTCCCGCGGGCAGCGACTACGACAAGATACTCTACGTCCACGACTACATAGCTGACAATACTCAATATGACTACGCCGGTGCAAACCGCGACAAGTCCGGCTTGTGCCACACAACATACGGCTGTCTTGTTGACGGCAGCGCCGTGTGCGAGGGCTACGCCGAGTCGTTCACGCTGATAATGAACAAGCTCGGCATCGAGAGCGGCATCTGTACGGGCTCGAACCACGCATGGAACTACGTCAAGGTCGACGGCAAATACTACTGGCTCGACATCACATGGGACGACATGGACAGCTACGGCAGCGGCTATCAGGCAGAGCATACCTACTTCCTCGTGAACAGCGATATGCTCCTCCGCTCGAGAAGCGTCGACTGGACGCAGGGCTATTTCCCCGACTGCACCTCTATCGACGAGAACTACTACGTCAAGAACGGCTCCTACTTCAAGAGCTACGACCGCGACGAGGTCATCTCCTACATCGAGAGCTGCGCCGACAAGAAGCACTGCGAGTTCATGTTCGCCGACTTCGAGACCTACAAGACCGCCCTTTATGACCTCTTCGACAGCGGCAAGGTCTACAAGGCGTCAAATATCGACCGCGATACGATGAAATATTTCCGCGAGGACAATATGTTCTCGATAAACATAAACTTCTGATATGAGACGAACGAACTACATTATACGCAGCCTCGCACTCGCCGCCGCAGCTGCTCTCACCGGCGTATGCATATGCGGCTGCAAGGCAGGAAGAGTCTCCGAGCAAGCATCAGGATACAGCGCCAAGACCGAGTATTCATACAGCATTGACGAACTGGCAGGAACTATCTCCGACGCGCTCGCCGAGTACGACAACCACACCGATTACGACGCTGCCATAGAGCAGGACGACATAGACTCCGCCGTCAGGAAGATAAAGCACTTCTATCCCGAGTATTTCTGGCTCAACGGCTATACCACCTCCTCGACCTCAAAAAGGACGTCCCTGAGCTTCATGACGCTCAACGACTACTCGAAGGACGAGCTCCGCACCATGCACGACGAACTCATCAAGGCTGCGGACAACGTTATCGCTCAAGTACCGCAGACAGGCACCGACTTCGAGAAGGCGCTCTTCGTACACGACTATATCGTCAACAACACCCGCTACGCCACGGAGAAGCGCGGGCTCGACTACAACGGACTGTGGGGCAATGCATACGGCTGTCTCGTCGAGGGAAGCGCTGTTTGTCAGGGCTATGCAGAAGCATACAGCCTGATAATGCAGAGGCTCGGTATAGAGTGCGGCGTGTGCTCGGGTCAGAGCGACCGCGGAAGCCACGCTTGGAACTACATAAAGGTAGACGGTGAGTACTACTGGGTCGACGTCACATGGGACGACCCCGAAGCCGAAAGTGAAGAGGACGGCAACAAGCTCCGCCACAACTACTTCATGATGAACGACGAGCTGATGCTCCGCACGAGGACTATCGGCGACGGGCAGTATTACGTCCCGAGCTGTACCTCCATGAAATACAACTACTTCGTGATGGCAAACGCCTACCTCACGAGCTATGACCTCGATGAAATAGGGCGTATACTCGCCGACAACAAGGAGTACGGAGTCGCGGAGATGATGTTCGCGGACGCCGAGAGCTTCAGCGCCGCGAGGAACGGGCTGTTCGACGAGCAGCAGATATGGGAGCTCTCGGACTACGCAGAGCTCGGCTACACGCTGAACTACTCCTACGATGAAACGATGTGCGTGCTGCAAATAAGCTACTGATAAAGCAAGGGCTGTCCGATGATGATGTCGGACAGCTTTTTTATGCGGTGACGCCGCCTTCGGCGTTCCTCGAATACGTACAAAATATGCTGAAACTCTTGCATTACGCATCTATATGTGGTATAATATTAAAGATTATTTTTATCTGCGGCGAAAGGAGCGTCGGCTTGGACCGACGAAATGATATCATGGCAAAAAAGAAGGACTACAGCAACGACAGTATCACCATGCTCAAGGGCGCGGACAGAGTCAGAAAGCGCCCTGCGGTAATATTCGGCTCGGACGGTCTCGACGGCTGCGAGCACTCTATCTTCGAGGTCATCTCCAACTCCATAGACGAGGCGAGAGCGGGCTTCGGCAGCAAGATAGTGATAACTCACTTCCGCAACCACGATATCGAGGTCGAGGACTTCGGACGCGGCTGCCCCGTCGACTTCAACAACACCGAGCAGCGCTATAACTGGGAGCTCGTCTACTGCGAGCTCTACGCGGGCGGAAAGTACGACCCGAGCGGCGACAGCTACGAGTTCTCGCTCGGTCTGAACGGACTCGGTCTGTGCGCCACGCAGTTCTCCTCGGAGTTCATGGACGTTGAAGTCATACGCGATGGCTTCAAGTACAACCTCCACTTCGAGAAGGGCGATAACGTGGGCGGACTGAAAAAGGAGCCCTGCAATAAGAAGCAGACAGGCACCAAGACCCGCTGGCGTCCCGACCTCGAGGTATTCACCGATATAAACGTGTCCGACGAATTCTTCCATGATATCCTGAAGCGTCAGGCTGTCGTGAATCCGAATATCCTGTTCGTGTTCCGCTCCGAGAACGAGGCTGGAGGATTCAACGAGACCGAGTTCTTCTACGAGAACGGCATCACCGACTACGTAAGCGAGATAGTCGGCGACAACGCCCTCACCTCCATACAGCACTGGACTGCCGAGCGCCGCGGTAAAGACCGCGAGGACAAGCCCGAATACAAGGTCAAGTTCGACGTCGCGCTCACCTTCTCGAACAAGGTCAAGAAGAAGGAGCACTACCACAACTCGAGCTTCCTCGAGCACGGCGGCTCTCCCGAGGAGGCGGTCAAGCGTGCTCTGCCCGCGCAGATAGACGCGTATATCAAGTCCGTGAACGGCTACCAGAAGAACGAGAGCAAGGTCAAGTACGAGGACGTCGAGGAATGCCTCGTGCTGATATCCTCCAACTTCTCCACACAGACCTCCTACGAAAACCAGACCAAAAAGGCTATCACCAACAAGTTCATACGCGAGGCGATGACGGAGTTCCTCCGCCACCAGCTCGAGGTCTACTTCATCGAGAATCCCGATGAAGCCAAAAAGATAGCCGAGCAGGTTCTGCTCAACAAGCGCAGCCGCGAGAACGCCGAAAAGACCCGCCAGAACATGAAGAAGAAGCTCACGGGCACTATCGACCTCGCGAATATGGTCGAAAAGTTCGTGGACTGCCGCACCAAGGACGTCACACGCCGCGAGATATACATCGTGGAGGGCGACTCAGCGCTCGGCTCAGTAAAGCTGGCGAGAAATGCCGAATTTCAGGCAGTCATACCCGTCCGCGGAAAGATACTCAACTGCCTAAAGGCGGAGTATTCCAAGATATTCAAGAGCGAGATAATCACCGACCTCATCAAGGTGCTGGGCTGCGGAGTAGAGGTCAACTCGAAGGCTAACAAGGAGCTCTCCTCCTTCGATATCAACAACTTCCGCTGGAACAAGATAGTCATCTGTACCGATGCCGACGTCGACGGCTTCCAGATACGCACGCTGATACTGACGATGCTCTACAGGCTGACCCCCAAGCTCATCGAGGAGGGCTACGTATACATCGCGGAGTCGCCGCTGTTTGAGATAAACACCAAGGAAAAGACCTACTTCGCCTACACAGAGCAGGAGAAGCAGCGCATACTCGAGCTCATCGGCGATAAAAAGCACACGATACAGCGCTCGAAGGGTCTCGGTGAGAACGAGCCCGACATGATGAGCCTCACGACGATGAATCCCGACACCCGCCGCCTCATCAAGGTAACGGTCGACGACATAAAGGACTCGGCGGAGGTATTCGAGATGCTCCTCGGCGACGACTTACAGGGACGCAAGGACTACATCTCCGAGTACGGCGCGGACTACCTCGAATTAGCTGACATTTCATAAAGGAGTAACATAAATGGCAAGAAAAAAGGATTCCTCCGACAAGGCGCCCGTATTCAAGCATGAGGCGTATATAGAGGGCTCGGGCAGCGTAGTAGACCAGCACATCTCCGACGTGCTGAAAAGCAACTATATGCCCTATGCGATGAGCGTCATCGTATCGCGAGCTCTCCCCGAGATAGACGGCTTCAAGCCCTCCCACCGCAAGCTGCTGTACATGATGTACAAGCGCGGACTGCTCAGCCCCGAGAAGGAGCGCTCGAAGTCCGCGAACGTGGTCGGCGAGACCATGAAGCTCAACCCCCACGGCGACCAAGCTATCTATGAGACAATGGTGCGACTCACTCGCGGCAACGAGTCGCTGCTCCACCCCTACATCGACAGCAAGGGTAACTTCGGCAAGCAGTATTCGAGCAAGACGCGCTATGCCGCCTCGCGATACACCGAGGTCAAGCTCGAGAAGATATGCGCGGAGCTCTTCCGCGACATCGACCACGACACGGTAGATTTCGTCCCCAACTACGACAACACCATGCAGGAGCCGACACTCCTGCCCGCGACGTTCCCGACGGTGCTCGTGAACTCGAACACGGGTATCGCCGTATCAATGGCGAGCAACGTCTGCCCGTTCAACCTCGCGGAGATATGCGAGACAACTATCGCTCTGATGAAGGACCCCAACCACGATATACTCAGCACGCTCAAGGGTCCCGACTTCCCCGGAGGAGGCTTCCTGCTCTACGACGAGGAGGAGCTGAACAAGGTCTACGAGACGGGCAGAGGCAGTATAAAGATACGCTCCAAATACGGCTACGACAAGGCGTCGAACTGCATAGAGGTCACGCAGATACCCTATACCACGACCGTTGAAGCCATTCAGGACAAGATAATCGAGCTCGTCAAGGCGGGCAAGATACGCGAGATATCGGACGTCCGCGACGAGACCGACATCAACGGTCTGAAGCTCGCGATAGACCTCAAGCGCGGCACAGACCCCGAAAAACTCATGCAGAAGCTGTTCCGCCTGACCCCGCTTCAGGACAGCTACCCCTGCAACTTCAATATCCTCATCGCGGGAACTCCGAAGGTAATGGGCGTGCGCGAGATACTGACCGAATGGACGGCATTCCGCGAGGAGTGCGTTATGCGCCGCACCTACTTCGACCTCCAGAAGAAGAAGGAGAAGCTCCATCTGCTCGAGGCACTGTCGAAGATACTGCTCGACATCGACAAGGCGATAAAGATAATCCGCGAGACCGAAGAGGAGGCGGACGTTGTACCGAACCTCATGATAGGCTTCGGCATCGACGAGGTGCAGGCGGAGTACGTCGCAGAGATAAAGCTCCGCAACATCAACCGCCAGTACATCCTCCGCCGCGTCGAGGAGGTAGACCAGCTCCGCAAAGACATCGCGGAAATGGAGGATATCCTCCGCGACAAGAAGAAGATACGCAAGATAATCATCGACGAGCTGAAGGAGGTCAGCAAGACCTACGCCCAGCCGCGCCGCACGTTCTTCTACTACCAGTCCGACGTCGAGGAGGAGGAGGATATCGATGACACGCCCGATTACGCAGTCAACCTCTTTGTCTCCGAGAGCGGCTACTTCAAGAAGATAACGCCGCAGTCTCTCCGCATGAGCAGTGAGCAGAAGCTCAAGGACGGCGACTACATCAGCCAGACCTTCGAGGCTACCAACAAGACCGACCTTATCTTCTTCTCGGACAAGGCGCAGGCATACAAGTCCAAGGCAAGCGCGTTCGACGACACAAAGGCGAGCGTCATGGGCGACTACGTCCCCGCGAAGCTGAGCTTCGACGAGGGCGAGAACCTCCGCCTGATGATACCGACCACGGACTACAGCGGCTACATCATATTCTTCTTCGAGAACGGCAAGGCGGCGAAGATACCGCTCAAATCCTACGAGACCAAGACCAATCGCAAGAAGCTGGCAAACGCATACTCGGACAAGTCCCCGCTCGTTGCGGCAGTGTACATCACCGAGGAGGCGGATATACTCCTGCGCACCACGTCGGGACACGCGCTCGTGTTCAACTCGGGAATGATACTGCCTAAGTCCACGCGTGATTCGCAGGGCGTGCAGGTAATAACGCTGAGGAAGAACGCACAGCTCGCGTCGGCGAAGACTATCACCGAGGAGGAAGCTCCCGAGCTGGAGAAATACCGCGCGAAGTCCGTGCCCGCGGCAGGCAAGCCCGCGAAGGAGCTCGGCGACAGCAACCAGCTGAGCTTTACGTAACCTAAGAAGTGCGAGTGCGCCCCTACAGGGCAATATTTAGGGAACGCCGCCCTCGGCGTTCCGCAGACGATATGCCCCCTCGCAGTTGACAAAAAGGCGCTTTGAGTGTATAATGAAAACAAATCAGCGGCAAGTGCCGCTTATATAAGGAGGACAACATCATGTGCGGAATAGTCGGATTCACAGGCGCCGCTCAGGCAGCTCCCATACTGCTCGACGGTCTGTCGAAGCTCGAATACAGAGGCTACGATTCCGCGGGCATAGCAGTCCGCGACGGAAGCAATGATACAGAAATAGTAAAGGCAAAGGGCAAGCTGAAGGTGCTCGAGGAAAAGACCAACGGCGGCAAGGCTGTCAAGGGCTGCTGCGGTATCGGTCACACGCGCTGGGCTACCCACGGCGAGCCCTCGACGCTCAACGCTCACCCTCACTGCTCCGACGACGAGAACGTCATCGCTGTACACAACGGCATCATAGAGAACTATCAGGAGCTCAAGGAGAAGCTCACCAAGAGCGGCTACTCGTTCAAGACTCAGACCGATACAGAGGTCGCGGTCAAGCTCATCGACTACTACTTCAAGAAGTACGGGCTCGGTCCTGTTGACTCGATAGCGCGCGCTATGGTACGTATCCGCGGCTCATACGCTCTCTGCGTTATGTTCAGGGACTTCGAGGGCGAGATTTACTGCGCCCGCAAGGACAGCCCCATGATAATCGGCATCGCAGGCGGCGAAAGCTACGTAGCGTCCGACGTCCCCGCCATACTGAAATATACCCGCAATGTATACTATATCGGCAACATGGAGATAGCCAAGCTCGAAAAGGGCGCGGTCACGTTCTACAACATCGACCGCGAGGAGATAAGCAAGGAGCTCGTTGAGATAAAATGGGACGCAGAGGCTGCCGAAAAGGGCGGCTACGAGCACTTCATGCTCAAGGAGATACACGAGCAGCCCAAGGTCATCCGCGACACGATAAACTCCGTAGTCAAGGACGGAAATATCGTCCTCGGCGAGTTCGGACTCACCGACGAAGAGGTCAAGGAGATACAGCAGATATACATCGTAGCGTGCGGCTCGGCATACCACGTAGGCATGGCGATACAGTACGTCATCGAGGAGCTCACCACTATCCCCGTCCGCGTCGAGCTCGCGTCGGAGTTCAGATACAGAAAAATGCCGCTCAATAAAAAGAGCCTCGCTATCATAATCAGCCAGTCGGGCGAGACTGCCGACAGCCGCGCTGCTCTCACGCTCGCTAAGGAAAACGGCGTAAAGACTCTCGGAATCGTCAACGTCATCGGCTCTAACATCGCAAGAGACGCCGACAACGTGTTCTACACGCTCGCAGGTCCCGAGATATCGGTCGCTACGACAAAGGCGTACAGCACTCAGCTCATCGCAGGATATCTCCTCGCAATGCAGCTCTCGAAGGTCCGCGGAGAGATAACGGACGAGCGCTTTGCCGAGCTCCTCACTGAGATACAGACTATCCCCGACAAGGTATCGAAGATACTCGAGGACAAGGAGCGCCTCCAGTGGTTCGCGGCTAAGTTCGCGAATATCCGCGACGCGTTCTTCATCGGACGCGGCATAGACTACGCAGTCAGCCTCGAGGGAAGCCTCAAGATGAAGGAGATAAGCTATATCCACTCCGAGGCATACGCGGCGGGCGAGCTCAAGCACGGACCTATCTCGCTCATTGAGAACGGCACGCTCGTCATCAGCGTGCTGACTCAGCAGAACCTGTTCGAGAAGACGGTATCGAACATGGTAGAGTGCAAGTCCCGCGGCGCGTACATCATGGGACTGACCACCTACGGCAACTACAGCGTGGAGGACAACGCCGATTTCACGGCATATATCCCCAAGACAGACCCGCTGTTCGCAGCGAGCCTCGCGGTAGTACCGCTCCAGCTCCTCGGCTACTATGTATCGGTAGCAAAGGGACTCGACGTAGACAAGCCGCGCAATCTTGCAAAGAGCGTAACAGTTGAATAAAAGCGGAAGGGGCACTGATGTGCCCCTTTTCATTTTAGCCTTCAATTATGATTTTATCCCTATGAGGTCTCTCCTGACATCTGCCTCCCGTGAATTTGACAAAATGCCGAACTAAAGATATAATTAAAAAAACACATCAAGGATATAAAAAGGATACATCAGCTGATTATAATACAATTACAGGATAAGGAGCACGGCTTATGAAAAAGATTTTTCTCGTTGAGGACGACGCTGAGATATGCGATATCATCAATGAATATTTCGGGAACAAGGGCGTCGAAGTCGTCGCTGTGGAGAACGGCGGCGAGGCTCTCGACATGATAACTGACGGACTCGGGGACTTCGACCTCGTGCTGCTCGACATCATGCTCCCCGAGATAGACGGCTTCACGCTTTGCAGGCAGCTCCGCCGAAAGAGCAATATTCCCGTCATATTCATCACTGCCCGCGGACGCGAGGAGGATATCCTCAGCGGATACGATATCGGCTGTGATGACTATGTAGTAAAGCCGTTCCTGCTGTCGGTGCTGTACAGCAAATGCGAGGCTCTCGTGAAACGCGCAGGCAGTATCGCCGACAATACGCTCACCTGCGGCTCGATAAGCCTCGATACCCGTACTCTGCGCTGCACTGCGGACGGAGCGGAGGTGGAGCTCCCACCGAAGGAGTTCGCGATACTCCGCTATCTGCTCGAGCACGAGGACTGGGTAGTCACCCGCGACGACCTCCTCAACAGAGCGTGGGGCTATGACTACTTCGGCAGCGACCGCGTGGTGGATAACCATATCAAGAAGCTGAGAAAAGCCCTCGGCAGCGCGGGAGCGCAGATAAAGACTCTTGTCGGACGGGGGTATAAACTCACGAAGGAGTGAACAAAATGAAAAGAAAGAATCATATGCGCAAGCCAAAGCGCACAACCTTCCTGAAAATGTTCGCAAAGGGCATGATAATACCGATAATAATAACCGTTATACTCGGAAATTACAGTTGGTACTTCATAAGACAGTCCGCATTTTCCTACAGCAACAGACAGATGGGCAGTTTTATCTCGTCATACGAAGTAAAGATCCACAATAATCAAAAACAGAAGATCCCGTACGCTCTGTTTTTAAGTATGTTCGGCGATGTGGACACTCAACCCATAGGCGGGTATATCGACCCCAAAACATGGGTAGAGCCAAGCAGCATAGGCGCGATCTTCACCTTCGACAAGGACGGAAATATCCTTAGATCCAGCAGTGCTAAGATAGGCGTAGCTATAAGCAATGGCAAAGGTACTGGCAACACGTTATTTTACTATTACGACCCGCAGGAATTCGATATCCCAGAGCTGGATAAGCTCATTGACGACGCATTAAAAGACAGAGACAGCGGCAAATACACCACCGAGATTGATATAACGAAGCTTTATCTCAATGAAGATGAGCAAAAAATGATACCTCATACCATAAACGTCTCCAGATTCAAAACCAATAACAGTCTGCTCGGTTATGATTATGAGGACGATTGGACAAAGCTCAATGAATACACCATAGATATTGAATATGAAGCCCCCGAGAACTATGTCCTTACGGATATAGCGTCCCGATACGACAATGCAAATAATTATCCGCGCGGCAGCATTCAGGGAGTATACGGTACTCCGCCGCAATACTTCGACGAGATAGCCGGAAAATACAAGGATAATGTCAAAGAATTCATTGACAGCGGTTATTCGGGCACTGGTGTAACCGACGGCAATTACAAAACTCAGGTCAACGATGTTTTGATAAACAGGCTGTATACCGACGGTGACGAGGAGGGCGTCTTCGCATATATCGAGACCAATATACACGGCTTACAAGCATGGCGCAGACTTATCTTCGTGATATGTGTGATTTTTGCTCTGATGACGCTGTTCGTGCTCGTGGTATGCATCATCAGGAACGCGAAAAACAAGGCTCGCTACGCCTTCGATGACTACCAGCGCAGCCTGATAAACAACCTCGCGCACGACCTGAAAACGCCGCTCGCAGTCATCGGCGGCTATGCGGAAAATCTGCAGGAGCTCCGCAAAGACGGCAGCGACAAGGAGCGGCGCTATATCAGCGGGATAATGAACAACGTCGCCTACACTGACGACATCATCGCCAAGACATTGCAGCTCAGCGAGGCGGAACAGATAAACAAACTGAACAAGAAGAAAGTTGAAATAAAGCAGCTTGTGGAGCGGCTCGCGGAGAAGTACCGCGCGGCTCTCGATGAGCGCAATATCACGCTGAAAACGGAGCTCAGCGGTGAGGTGTACGCCGACGAGGACTTGCTCGCCTCCGCTGTGGAGAATCTCATCTCCAATGCGGTGAAGTACACCCGCGACGACGGCACTGTCACCATTACCGCCAACAAGAAACGGCTGAACATCGTCAACGACGTTGCCGAGGACGTCGACACCACCGACCTGCTCATGCCCTTCGTCAAGGGCGACAAGGCTCGCAGCGACAAGCGCAGCCACGGGCTCGGGCTCGCGATAGCCTCATCGGCAGCCGCCCGCAGCGGATTCAGGCTCGGCGTGTCGTGCAAGGACAAGAAATTCACAGCAGAATTGGTGTTCTGACGTTATCAGCCGCCCCGTTCATCATTTTTTCCTCAGACTCACGAGAAATACCGAGCCCTCACCGAGCTTGCTCGTGACGTATATCTTGCCTCCGCAGCGCGAGACTATCTCCTTGCAGAGCGCGAGACCGAGACCGTTGCCCTGTGCCTGCCGCGAGCTGTCCGCCTGATAGAACTTGTCAAAGATGTGACGCAGCTGCTCCTCGGTCATGCCAATGCCCGAGTCGCTGATATAGACCTTGTAGTGGTGCTCGGACTCCTCTATCTTGACGGTGACCGCGCCCCGCTCCTCGGAGAATTTTATCGCATTGCTGAGCAGGTTCGTCCACACCTGAAACAGCAGCGAGCGCTGGCTGCACACGGTCAGCTCGGGCATATCGAGGTCGAAGCTGATATCCTTGGCGCTCCATTTCGGCTCGAGGAGCACGATAGCCTCGCGGAGCTGCTCATCGAGACGATAGCTCGTCGGTTCATCGAGCGAGACCTGATTCTCGAGCTTTGACAGACGGAGGATATTGTCGGTGAGGTCATTGAGCTTCTCAATGCTGAAAAAAGCCTTGGAGATGTAGGCGCTGCGTTCCTCCGCAGGGAGCGAGTCGTCCTGCAACAGCGTGATATAGCCGTTCAGAGCTGAAAGCGGCGTCTTGAACTCGTGCGATACATTGGCGATGAAGTCATTGCGTATCATCTCGATAGAGCCGAGCTCCTGCGCCATATAGTTGAAGTTCTCGACAGTCTCCGCGAGCTCGCGCAGCCTGCCCTTGTACTCGAGCCGCACGCTGTAATCGCCCTCAGCGATCTTGCGTGTACCCTTGCTGAGATCGGAGAGCGGGCGGAAGATGTTCCACACGGCAAAATAGGATATAGCCGATGCGAGTATGACACTGATGATGTAAATGCTGAGACTTCCGAACGCGGAAAATGTCCCCGTGCGGAAGCTGAAGCCGAGTCTTTCGAGCAGCAGCATTATCAGCACGAATACCGCAAGGAGTATGAATATCGTCGCGAAGAACGCGAGCGTGAGACGCCGTGCGAGCCGCTTGTAGTGCCTGAGCTCAGGCGTTTTTTTAGTTGGTATCATTTTTCACCGCCCTGTATCCGAGACCGCGTATCGTGACTATCCTGAAATCGGGGTCGTCTCTGAACCTCTCGCGCAGCCTGCTGATGTGAACGTCGAGGGTATGCGGGTCGACGTCGTCCTCGATGCCCCATATATCGTCGAGTATCTGCTGACGCGTGAATATCTGCGACGGATAGGACAGCAGCTTGTACAGTATCAGGAACTCCTTCTGCGGGAGCACCTGCGTCCCGCGCGCATTCGTGACCGTCCACGTCCCGTATTCGAGGGTCAGACTGCCGAAGGTGAGCTTCTTCTCGCTCGCACTTTTAGCGCGGCGCAGGAGAGCCATAACACGCATTATCATCTCCTTGAGGTCAACGGGCTTGACCATGTAGTCGTCCGCCCCCGAGCTGAAGCCCGTCTGCTTGTCGGAGATATCGCCCTTTGCGGTGATGATGAAGACGGGTATATCAATGTCTGCCTCGCGGAGCTCGCGCGTGAGCTCGAAGCCGTCCATGCCCGCCATCATGACGTCGGATATCATGAGGTCGACGTATTCCTTATCGAGGATATCGAGGGCTTTATCGGCATTTTCGGCAGGCAGGGCAATGAAGTCGTTTTTTTCGAGGGTACGGCAGAAGAGTTCGCGCAGGTCTCTGTCGTCCTCGACAACAAGTATTCGGAACATATCAAACCTCCTGTTGTGTGTTGAGACAATTATACCACATAGGTAAAAGAATAGCAAGGGTCATAAAAATAGCATCATGCGATACCTCAGCTTACCGATGAACAATCAAAAAGAGCCGCAAGAAAGTCACTGACCTTCTGCGGCTCTTTCGCTTACGATATATGACGTCCCTTGCCCTTTCGGCGCTTTTCAACGGGCTTCTCAATGGGCTTTTCCTTACCGCCCATATCCTCGAAGAGGGGCTCCTCCTCGATATCCTCGGAGCCGTCGGTGAGCTCGGGGTTTATCTCTCCCCTGCTCTCATAGAACGGCGTGATAACGTACTTCTGTATCACGGGGTAGCTGTTGAAGCTGACGACGAACCACATCGGCACTACCGAGAACAGCGGTATCATCAGCATAAAGAGCGGCATGAGGTAGATGAACAGCAGTCCGTACAGCACCAGCATGACCGCGAGCGCAATAGTAGTGATGATGTTCTGCTTCAGCGACACGAACGCGAGCGCGAACGAATTCTTTATCAGATTCTTTATCGAGAGGTCGGTAGCCGTCATCATGAGGAAGATGTAATAATTCATCATCAATATGACGATAGCCACGCTGAACGTGATGACCAGCGGCACATAGAAAATCTTGGTATCGTACACCTCCGCCATGCCCGGGTAGACGTTATAGCCCGCATACGCCGAAAGTGCGGCGATTATGTCGAGTATGCCTATCACGCACGCCTTGCCGAAGTTCTGCTTGTAGCCCTTGAAGAAATCGCGCACGATGAAGGAATGCCGTCCGAGCAGGAACAGCCTGATGACCTTTGATATTCCCGCAATGGCAGGTCCGAGGTTGACAGCAAAGACGACCAGCAGGAGCACTACCAGTGCAAGGCTGACCTTCTCATTGCTGACGTAATACATCACAGGAAGCGTCGCCCACAGCGGAAGCGTGAATATGAAGAACAGGATATTCAGCCCTATCATCAGCCAGAACTTCCTGAAGAATATGTCGAAGAAGAGAGCAATACCCGTCTTCTTAGGTGCATTTTTGGCGATACCAGGTCCTGCACTCTCGTAATTGCTTGAAAACAGACCCATCAAACATCCTCCGTTTTAGAGCAGACCTCCGAGGATATAGCTCATCAGAGGAACTGCAAGTGAAATTATAAATGAAATGAGCGCGAGCACGGCAAATTTCGCGCAGTACAGCCTAAAGCCGCTGTGCTCGGAGTTTCGCTTACCGTCGCCGCCCCAATATGCGAGCAGACAGTTAGACGAGCGTATGACTTCCCTGACCGCAACAGCTGCGACAAACAGCTCCGCGAGCGAATACGGCAGTATCAGGACGGCTACCGCAGGCAGAGCCCGCAGTCCTCCCGCCGCATACGCAGCCGATACCGACGCGCCGACGCCGACTCCGCGATACACGAGGAGAGCCGCTCCGACAGGCTGTCCGAGCACGAACAACCCCGAGAGGAAAGCAGCTGCAAGGAACAGCAGCGACGACAGCAGCGTCCGCGTGAATATTGCGAATACGGTGTCCCCGCAAAGCGAGGGCGAGAGGTACTGATGTACCCACGGGCAGTCCGCGCCGACAGCGGGCAGCGAGCCAATGCCGACTCCCGCAGCACAAGCCGCGCACATCAGCATGAAGCCTGTTCCTTTACCGCGGGCAGGGATATATTTTATGTGTTTCATTCCGCATCTTCCTTTCATTCAAGGATATGCGGAGCGGACAAGTTTTATGCCGCTTTACTTGGAGAGCTCATAAGCACGTTTTGTGCAGCTCTCGCAGCAGTTCTTGACGGTGTCCTCGAGCTTGCCCTCGTAGAGTCTGTCGAGACCAGCGAGAGTAGTACCACCGGGAGACGATACCATTTTGATGAGCTCGGCGATGCTATAGCCCGAATCGGTTATCATCTTCGCTGAGCCGATGAGGCTCTGACTGAACAGCTCGGTAGCAGCAGCGGTGTCGATGCCCTCAGCTGCGGCATAGTCGATGAAAGCCTTCGCAAAGAGGTAGATGAACGCGGGACTGCTGCCGTTGATGGCGATTATCTCCTTCATCTTGTCCTTGGGAACAACGGCTGCCTTTCCGCATGAGCGGAACACGCCGAGAATGAGCTCGAACTCCTCGTCAGTAACTCTCTCATTGCGCGAGAGTGCGGAGGCTCCCTCGCCGAGGAGGAGCGGAGTATTGGGCATAACGAGTATGACCTTTGCGTCGGGGATAGTCTTGGAGGCGATGAACTCGTCCGATATGCCCGCCGCAATGGAGATGATGACCTTGTCAGCTGTCACAGCGGGAGCAGCCGCCTCGATGACGCCCTCGATGACCTGCGGCTTAACTGCGAGGAAAATGAAGCCGCACTTTTCAGCGAGCTCAGCCTCGCTGCCGCACGCAGTCACGCCGAATTCGGCGAGAGCGCTGACCTTAGCTGTATCGGGGTCGAAGGCGAAGAGGGATATCTCGGAAGCCTTGGGGCTGCCTGCGATGCCCTTGATTATAGCGGTACCCATATTACCTGTACCGATGAAGCCAATGTTTATCTTGCTCATAGCGATTCTCCTTTTAATGTGTATGATTCGCGGGTACGACCGCCGTTTTGAAACGACTTCAGCGCGAAACTTTCGGATTTGTATCCGCAAGTGATTTTAGGCGGCAGCAATCTCCGCGCGGCTTATCAATAGAACGTCGCGACTTCCTTCTCGGGCGGAGCAGCGTCCGCGAGCGCGATGACGCGCAGAACAGGTCCCGCGCCCTTGTAGAGCTTGTGCTTCTGCACGCTTATCTTCGCGGTCACGTTCACCCAATGCTTGGGCTGACGCGGCTCAAACGGCGTATCCCACTCCGCGACTGCCCAGCAGTACTGGATATCCTCGACGCAGCAGGTCATGATATGCCTGCCGAGCGCGAAGCAGCCGTCAGGGAACTTCTTGTTCTTTGCGGCAAGCCCCTTGAAGGTCACGGTCTTGCCGTCGTACTTGGCGGGGTCCTCCATTATGTCGCGGTACCAGAGGGCAAAGTCCTCGTCCTTTATCACTATGTTATCAGCCTCGACGTCGAACGGGAGCGGGTCCTCGATGTCGTCGTAGGCGACCTGTCCGTCGTTGTATTCGTAGCATATCTCGGTACGGCGGCTGACTCCCCTGACTATCTGGTGGAACTCCTTTACATCGAAGCTCTTGTCGAAGCGGTTGAACACGGCAAGCTCGCAGAGGTTGAGCTTGTCCACAACGAGACTGCGCATATTGGCGTTATAGTTGAGGAAGGTGGTGGCGTCCGCGAAGAACATCACCTGCGCCACAGCCCAGTTCTGCGGCATATTCTGGAAGAGGTCGGCGGCATTCCACATACCGTTGTACTCGACTACCACACGCTCGGCATTAGTCTCAAACGCAAGCCTTGCGAGGTTCGCGATAGTCATTTCTTCCTTGGACTCGATACTGCGTATCTCAACGACGCCCTTTTTCGCAAAGCGCGACGGGTCGTACTCCTCGATGCCCTCCTCGAAGATGAGGAGAAGCGTCCTCTCGCCGTTGTTGAAGCGCTTGTCCTCGAGCGTTTCCTGTATGAACTTTGTCTTTCCCGATTCGAGGAAGCCGAGGAACAGGTAAACGGGAATGGGCTCCTGCTGATTCTTAGGCATGGTTTCCTCCTTATTCTACGCAGAACAGCTTAGCAACGGCTTCCTCATTGAGCTTGGAGCCGATGACGCAAAGTCTGCCCGTAGTCTCGGCGCTTCCGTGTCTTACGTCGGGCACTCCCGGAACGTAATCGAAGTGTATCCACTGACCGTCCTCGCCCGCAACTATGCCCTTTGCGCGGAGCACGATACCGTAGGTCGCCTCGTCGGACAGAGCCTCGAGAGCGGCAGTTATAGCCTCGACAGTGTACGGGCGGGGAGTCTCGGCGCCCCAGCTGGTGAACACCTCGTCGGCGTGGTGATGATGATGCTCGTGGTCGTGGTCATGGTCATGGTCGTGACAGCCGCAGGTGCAGTCGGGACCGTGGTCGTGGTGGTGCTCATGGTCATGATGATGTTCGTGCTCGTGCTCATGGTCATGCTCGTCATCATCATGGTCGTGATGATGATGATGCTGCTCATGGTGATTAGCTTCGTCGAGCAGTGCCTTGAGCTCGTCGCTGAGCGTGTTCTTCTGCGTCATAGCGTCAACGAGCTGACCGCCCGTGAGCTCGTCCCACTCGGTAGTTACCACGGGAGCCTCCTTGTTGAGCCCGCGAATGAGCTCAACAGCCTCGCCGAGCTTCTCCTGCGAGAGACCCGCGGTATGGCTGAGGATAACGCAGCTTGCGTACTCTATCTGATTGTTGAAGAATTCGCCGAAATTCTTGTGGTACATCTTGCACTTCTTGGCGTCAACGACCGTAGTGAAGCCGTCGAGCTCAACGTCGTGAGCGTCGATGTTGCGTACAGCGTTGATGACGTCGCTGAGCTTGCCTACGCCCGAGGGCTCGATGAGGATGCGGTCGGGGTGGTACTCGTCGAGCACCTTCACGAGAGCCTTGCCGAAGTCACCGACGAGTGAGCAGCAGATACAGCCCGAATTCATCTCGGTTATCTCGATGCCTGCGTCCTTGAGGAAGCCGCCGTCGATGCCTATCTGACCGAACTCGTTCTCGATGAGGACGAGCTTTTCGCCCTTGTAGCCCTCGTTGATGAGCTTCTTGATGAGCGTGGTCTTGCCTGCGCCGAGGAAGCCCGAGAATATGGTAATTTTAGTCATAGTGAAACACTTCTTTCTAAAATTCTTTACACAATATTATATTATAGCACTTCCCGCACAGAAATGCAAGTGCGGGACGCAAATTTGCGCGCGAAAGAGAGTGCCATACAATTTGTAGGGGCGAGTTCCGCTCGCCCGCAAATCAACAAATCGCTTACGGCTACGCATTGTAGGGAACGCCGCCCTCGGCGTTCCGCAAATTAAACGAATGGTTTAAATGCCCGATTGTAGGGGCGAGTTCCGCTCGCCCGCGAATTTTTTGGCAATTATCGGGCGCACGGAATGCGCCCCTACATTTTTGTAAAACCAAACCATGACGTTACGTCAGGGTTGTAGACTGACTATCAATTTTGGGCACCGAAAACGCAGTCCCCTACAGAATGTTGCCGCAAACAAATGCGGAAGGCGCGGGACGCCGAGGGCGGCGTCCCCTACATAATTATACAAGTTTGACTAAAAAATAACATTTAACACTTGACAAACTCCTAAAAACATGGTATAGTAGATATACAATGTACAGTTGTTCGTCTACGACGGACGATTTTTCAGTTAAGGGAGAATTGCTATGGAAAAAAGGTCACAGCTCATCGTGGTCGACGCGATGATACTTCCCGACGTTTTCACTAAGGTGCTCGAGGTAAAAAAGCTCATGGCGCAGAAGGGCGAGAAAAGCTTCGCGTCCGCCTGCAAACGCGTGGGTATCTCCCGCAGTGCCTACTATAAATACAAGGACAGCGTCTTTTCCTATGAGGAGCTCTTCAACCGCAGGATAGTCAACCTCTACCTGCTTCTGAGCGACAGCCCTGGCGTCCTTTCAAGCGTACTGGTCTTCCTGCACGGGCTCGACGCAAATATACTCACGGTCAATCAGAGCATTCCCGTCGACGGAGCGGCTACGGTCAACATCTCGCTGAGAATGGCGGACGCTTCCCCCGACGAGCTCACAGCCCTTAACTCGATAACAGAACTTGACGGCGTGCTTGAGGCAAAAGTCCTCTCCGCCGAATGATACACGGAGGTTTTCATATGTCAGTCAAATTTGCAGTATTAGGTCACGGTGTAGTCGGCTCGGGCGTTGTCGAGCTCTTCTACAAGAACAAGAAGAGCATCGAGCATCGCGCGGGCACGGAAATGGATATCAAGTATATCCTCGACCTCCGCGATTTCCCCGATTCACCGTATAAGGATAAATTCACGAAGGACTTCAACGACATTCTTAACGACGATGAGGTAACTGCTGTTGCCGAGTGCATGGGCGGAGTTGAGCCCGCTTTCACGTTCGTTAAGTCCTGTCTCGAGAAGGGCAAGAGCGTTTCCACGTCAAACAAGGAGCTCGTCGCTGAAAAAGGCGATATCCTCCTCGCGACGGCAAAGGCTCACAACTGCAACTTCTTCTTCGAGGCGAGCGTCGGCGGCGCTATCCCGATAATCCGCCCGCTCCACCGCTGTCTCGCGGCTAACGACATCAACAAGGTCGCGGGTATACTCAACGGCACGACCAACTTCATCCTCACGAAGATGTACAACGACAATATGTCGTTCGCGGACGCTCTCGCGCTCGCGCAGAAGCTCGGCTACGCTGAAAAAGACCCGACGGCTGACGTTGAGGGTCACGACGCGTGCCGCAAGATATGCATTATCTCGTCTCTCGTCTTCGGCAAGCACGTATATCCCAAGGACGTCTTCACCAAGGGTATTTCCGGGGTCGACCTCGCTGACGTTGCCGCGGCTGATATCCTCGGACACGCTATCAAGCTCATCGCTTCCGTGAGACGTCTCGCTGACGGACGTATTCTCCCCGTTGTTATGCCCATGCTCGTGCCTCACGAGAACATCATGGCGGGAGTTAATGACGTATTCAACGCCGTGCTCGTATACGGCGACGGAATAGACCAAGCGATGTTCTACGGCAGAGGCGCAGGAAAGCTCCCGACGGCAAGCGCTGTTCTGGCTGATGTCATCGAAGCCGTAAAGCACAAGGTAACGGTATTCTCGCAGTCGTGGGAGTCCTCGAGCGATAACAGCTTTGTTGCTCCCGTGAACGAGCTGAGCACGAAGTGGTACTTCCGCGTGCCTGCCGACAGCAATATAGATGTTGAGGGCGCTTACACGGACGAGAACGGTACGTCCTTCATCACGCAGGACAAGCTCACCTTCGGCGCGGCTAAGGCTAAGGCGGAGGAGATAAAGGCTGTTGCCTGCATCCCTGTTCTTGACTAATAAAAACAAGCGGCTCGGAAGCCTCCGAGCCGCTTTTGTATTAGTAATAATTATCGACGTAAACGCCGAAAAAGCCTTTATCCTTGTCGCAGTAATAATTGTTTTCGGCATACCACTGCTTTGTGTGTATCCTGTAGACGAAGTAGTCGCCGATGATATCCACCTGATTCCCGCTGCACTTGTACACCTGAGAAAGCTTGAGCTCGGCGTCCTCTGCCTTGTCGACGGGATAGAACACAGTGAAGCTTGCAGCGCAGTCAACGTCGTATGCGGCGGTGATGAGCTTGTGGCTCTCGTTTTGGTTCGTGTCCTTGAACCAGCGCGCATTTGAATCAGTGACCTTGACCTCCGCGCCCTCGGGGATAACGTACCACAGGTCGCCGTGACTGCCTGTTTTCAGCTCGTTGTACTCCTCAGTATGCGCATTGTCCGCGTGATTGTATCTGCACTGCCACACCTCCCTGACGTACATTGCATAGTCAGAGCCGAGGCTCGTTTCGGTCGAAGCCGCGTCGCCGCGCGAGACGGTGCGTCTGCCGTCGATGAGGGTATCTCTGTCGGCATTGCTCCTGCACGAATAGAGCGTGAATATCGCCTCGCTGCTCCGCGCAAAGTCCTTGAACCCGTCATAGCAGCTGCTGTTGAGGTAGGCATTCACGAGGTAGATATCGACAGCCCCGCATTTCTCGGCGAAAAACGCTCCTATATCCGAGCAGTCCACCTTCTCCTCGAGCAAGCCTATATCCGCCTTCACCCTTATCGGCGAGGGTATCATCTCCGCGAAAAAGTCCTGTAGGCTCGCCTCTATCTCGGGGCGCTGGTAGTCGTCCATGACAGGAGCGACGTCGCTTGCGGCAAGAGCGCTGAACTCCACATCGTCAGCCTTCAGCGTGAAACTGTATCCCGTGTACTTCTTGTGCGGGATAATGAAGTCGAAGCCCTCCCACTCGTAGGTCGGGTCGGCTTGGATTACCTTCACCTTTATCCCGTACTTTTCATTGACGGCATTTTCAACGTGGGATATCACTGATTTTGGCACTTCATTCTTACTGCTTCCGCAGCTCACTGCTGTGATGAGCATTGCTGCGGTCAGAGCAAGTATCAGCAGTTTTTTCATGCTATCACCTCTCCGCACTTTATTAATAGGATTATATCACATTACGCAAAAATCCGCAACAAAAAATCTGTAACGTTTTGTCTTTCAAAGCTACTAATATACAGAAGCTTCTGAAAGGGGGGCAGCCAATGAAGAAGGAAATTGAGGAATACTACGAGAAATACGGCGCGAAGGTCTACGCGTATCTGCTCGGCATGAGCGGCGACTCCGACGTCTCGCGCGAGCTCACGCAGGAGGTATTCGTCCGCGCGATAGGCTCGCTGAGCTCGTACAGCGGGAGCTGCTCCGTGAGCACGTGGCTCTGCTCCATAGCGAAGAATCTGTGGCACAGCGAGCTGCGACGGCGCGGGCTTCACCCCTCCGCGGACGTCGA
>SAMEA3663299__coassemble_135_pt1 | contig 44158 bp, 39 predicted proteins | sample SAMEA3663299__metabat2_low_PE_032 | metagenome-assembled genome bin SAMEA3663299 (sample SAMEA3663299) | pig gut metagenome | biome: pig gut; feature: pig-associated habitat; material: faeces | place: China | collected 2013
TGGGTTCTAAGGGCAAAGCCCTTAGTCGCCGTCTATGGCGGCGAAACACTTTCATTCTAAACATAATCCACCCTTCGCAAACAATCCGGTGAATTGTTTGCGAACGCGAAGTCTAACGTTTACGTGCGGACGCCCGAAGGGCGCCCCTACAAAAAATGCGGCTCAGTAAAACTGAACCGCAAATCTGCCTGCGGAGGCTTTTTAAATTTAGTCTATATGAACAAGTATGAATCGCGGGAGACAATTTGCGCCCCACATCAAGTGAGGCGCGAAATCGGGGTCGAGCTGACACAGCTCGTGGTGGACTTGAAGGGGATCGAACCCTCGACCTCTGCGTTGCGAACGCAGCGCTCTCCCAGCTGAGCTACAAGCCCGTGTCCGAGGAATATTATACCATATTCTTTCTGTACTGTCAAGAATTATTTGTCTTGTTTTTTTAGAGCATTTATATTGACAAAAATAAAACAATGTGCTACAATGTAAGCAAGGTCGGATACAGACCTTTATTTAAAGACATAATGTTAGTAAAATCTAACGAAAGGGATGACTTTATGTTTATAGAAATCTGCGACATCAAAAAGGCGTTCGGCGAGGGCGAGAGCCGTGTCGATGTCCTGAAGGGAATATCCTTCGAGCTTGAAAAGGGAGAGTTCTGCGTGCTGCTCGGACCGTCGGGCTCGGGCAAGTCGACGCTGCTGAACATCATCGGCGGCATTGACCGTGCCGACAGCGGACACATCTCTATCGGCGGCGAAAAGACCGCGGACATGAACGAGAAGGCGCTGACCCGTTACCGCCGCAAGCATCTCGGCTACATATTCCAGATGTACAATCTTATCCCGAACCTCAACATCAAGGAAAATATCGAGGTCGGCGCGTATCTCGGCGACAATCCGCTCGATGTGGACGATATCCTCAAGACGCTCGGACTCTACGAGCACCGTCACAAGCTGCCGAATCAGCTCTCGGGCGGACAGCAGCAGCGTACCGCTATCGGCAGAGCGATCGTCAAGAACCCCGATATACTGCTCTGTGACGAGCCTACGGGCGCGCTCGACTACAACACCTCGAAGGAGATACTGAAGCTCATCGAGACCGTAAATCAGAAGTACGGCAGTACCGTCATCATGGTAACTCACAACGACGCGATAAAGAACATGGCAGACAGGGTCGTGAAGCTCCGCGACGGCGTAATAAGGTCGAACAAGCTGAACGAGCACAAGCAGTCCGCTGACGAGCTCGAGTGGTAAGGGGGCGGAATCATGAGAGACCCTCTTAGACGCCGAATCCCGCGCGAGATACGCTCCGAGGCGGGAAAATACATTGTCATCTTCGTTTTCATGGTCGCGCTCATAGGCGTGGCTTCGGGCTATTTCATCGCTGACGCGAGCCTCAAGGTCGCCTATGACGAGAGCTTCGAGACCTACAACATAGAGGACGGACACGTTGAATTTGCCGAGGAGCCCGACAAGGCAACGCTTGAAGCCTGCGAGGAGGAGGACATCACCCTCTATGACGACCGCTTCAAGGACGCTCCCTGCGACAACGGCAGTACAGTCCGCCTGTTCAGGACGAGGGAGGAGGTCAACACCCCCTGCCTGCTCGACGGCGAGCTCCCCGCGGCAGAGGACGAGATAGCGCTCGACCGTCTTTATATGAAGAGCAACGAGATAAAGCAGGGCGACACTATAACGCTCGACGGCAAGGACTACAAAATAACGGGCATTGTCGCTCTCCCCGATTATTCGGCACTTTACAAGGACATCACCGACTTCATGTTCGATACCGAGAAATTCGGTGTCAGCGTTGTTACCGACGAGGGCTTCGACAAAGTCGATGATAAATACCTTCACTGGTCATACGCGTGGAAGTACGACGACCCGCCCGCCGACACCTTCGGCAAGGAGGCAAAGGAGCAGGGCGACGACCTTGTGAAGGCGCTCGCACAGAAGGCAGTGCTGAGCAATTTCGTGCCGACCTGCCGAAACAGCGCTATCAAGTTTTCGGGCGACGACATCGGACACGACAGGGTCATGATGCTTGTCATGCTTGATATGCTGATAGTCATCATATCGTTTGTTTTCGCGGTAACTACGAGCAATACCATAACCAAGGAAGCGAACGTCATCGGTACTCTTCGCGCATCGGGCTACACGAGGCTCGAGATGATACGCCACTATCTTGCGGCGCCTGTGATAGTACTGCTTGTGGCGTGCGTACTCGGAAACGTGCTCGGCTACACCGTATTGAAGGAATACATGGCGGATATGTATCTCGGCTCATACAGCCTTGTCAGCTACAAGACGCAGTGGAATGCCGACGCATTCATTGACACGACAGTCATACCAATGGTGATACTCATCGCCATAAACATCATAATGCTTGCCGCGAAGCTCAGCCTGTCGCCGCTGAAATTCATACGCCGCGACCTGAAGCGTCACCAGCGCAAGAAGGCGTTCAAGCTCAACACCAAGATACCGATAATGACGAGATATCGCCTCCGTGTGCTGTTTCAGAACTTCGGCGGCTACCTGACTATCTTCGTCGGCATCTTCTTTGCGAGCGTTATCATGATGTTCAGCCAGCTCTTCTCGCCTCTCCTTGACAAGTTTGCCGAGGACAGCATAAACAGCATGATATCACAGCACACCTACATATTGAAGGCACCCGTGCCGACCGAGGAGGAAAAGGCAGAGAAATTCGCGGCAGGAGAACTGAAGATAGTCCGCGGCGACTTCTCCGAGGGCGTATCGGTCTACGGCATCGCCGAGGACAGCAAATACTTCCACTCGGACATCAAGAAAGATACCGTCGAGATATCCTCGGCGTATGCGGACAAATACCGCCTGAAGGCAGGCGACAGCATCACGCTTGAGGACGAGTACGGCGGCGAGGAATACACCTTCGACGTCAGCGGCGTCTACGATTATCCGTCGTCGCTCGTCGTATTCATGGACATCGACTTCTTCAACGAGACGTTTGACAAGGACGAGGGTTATTTCTCGGGCTATTTCTCGGACAGGGAGCTTGACGACATCGACGAGAAGCTGATTGCCTCGGAAATAACCGAGGACGAGGTGACCAAGACCTCGCGTCAGTTGAGGCGTTCAATGGGCAATCTGATGAGCATATTCGTGATACTTGGCATCGCAGTCATAGTGCTGGTGGTATATCTGCTCTCGAAGGTCATGATAGAGAAGAACGCGCAGTCGATATCGGTGGCGAAGATACTGGGCTACGAGCCGCGGGAGATAAGCGGCATATATCTGCGCACCACGACGATAGTGACGATAGCGTCGTTCCTGCTGTGCATACCGCTGGAGGGCAAGACGCTTGACTGGCTGTGGCGCACGATGATGATGGAGTATCCGGGCTGGCTCGCACCTGATGTACCCGTATCGGCTTATGTCAAGACGGTAGCGATAGGCGTTGTGACGTATCTTGTGACGACGATGCTTCTCAAGTTCAGGATAAACAGGATACCCATGGACGAGGCACTCAAAAACGTGGAATAAAGACAACATAGCTCGAAAAAAGGCGGACGATGTCCGCCTTTTTTGCATCGCGCGGAGATTGCTACCGTTCTGAATGAACTACCGCGCGAAACCGAAAGTTTCGCTCAAGCCTTTTCAAAGGCTTGCAGAGTCCAGAGACAGCGTCTCTGGTCGCCGCTCACAGTTTTTAGAGAGCGGCGAAACAAAACGAAGGCGCTCCGCAAGGGGTGAATCCGAAAACGATTCAGTGAATCGTTTTCGGAGAGGGGACGCCCTGTAAGAGAGGGCGTCCCTTACTGTCGTTTCAGAATTGGTATGTCCGCGGAATCATTCCGCGCATAATAACAATGCCGTTTGTTTACGGACGCCCGAAGGGCGCCCCTGCAACGGTACCGTGCATGGGACGGTGTACTGAAAGTATGATAATACTGTGTTAAAGCGGAAAGATATGTGAAATACGTTGCAATCGGCGGCGGCTTGTGATATAATGTTATAAGTCTTAATATGCATTCATGCAGTAAAGAGAGGGAAAAACATGAAAAACCACAGAAAAACGGCGGCTTTTCTTATGGGACTGCTGCTGTGTCTCGGAAATACGGCAGTACCCGTGATGACGGGCTATGCTGCGGACGATGAGGTCTCTGCCGTCTCGGACGAAGCAGCCGATGAGCAGGAGGGCGAGGAGGAAGGCGGCTTCCGCTATACGGTAGACTCCGACGGCAACGCAGTTATCATCGGCAATACGCTCGAGGACAAGGAGGTCACCGTACCCGACAAGCTCGGCGGCAAGCCCGTCACAGAGCTTGCGACAGACGCCTTTCTCGGCAGCCGTGCGGAGAAGATAATCATTCCCGCGGGCATAGAGTACATCTCCACGGACGACCCCTTCGCCTCGTGTCTTGACCTCCTCGAGATAGAGGTCTCGCCCGACAACAAGGAATACTGCTCGCAGGACGGCGTGCTCTACAGCAAGGACATGAAGAAGCTCGTCCACAATCCCGCAGCCAACGAGCGCGAGAGCTACACTGTCCCCGACGGCGTTGAGGAGATAGGGATAGCGGGCTTTGCCGAGTCGAGGCTGAAGCACATCACGCTCCCGAGCTCGGTAAAGACCATAGGACGCCACGCATTCAGCTTCTGCTCCTTCCTCGAGGAGATAGACATGAGCGGCACAGCAGTCGAGAACGTTGACGTCATGGCATTTGCGAGCGATACCTCGCTGACGTCCGTGAAGTTCTCGGATTCCACAACAGCCATAGGAATGGCGGCATTTTTCGGCTGCAAGAAGCTCGCAGAGGTCGAGCTCCCGCCGAATATCGCGGTCATCAGGCAGAGCGCCTTTGCGGGAACAGCCCTCAAGCAGGTGACTATCCCCGCGACTATTGAGGATATCGGCTACTGCGCGTTCGGCTACGACGAGAATCAGAACATGGACAGCGACTTCGTCATAATCGGAACTCCGGGCACTATAGCGGAGCAGTACTGCAGCGATTCCGATACCGAATACGGCTATGCAAACAGCTTCACCTTCAAGTCGGCGGCAGTTGCCGAGGCTGAGGAGGAATACAGCAAGCTCGACAGGCACTCCTTCGAGGACTACGAGTACGCCCTCATCGACGGCGAGGCGTACATCACCTTCTGCGTATCTATGGACGACGTCATCACCGTTCCCGCAGAGATGGACGGACACAAGATAGTCGGACTTTACAAGGGCGCGTTCGTGACGAACGAAGCCTCCGAGATAATTCTTCCCGACGGGATAAAGACTATAGGCGAGAATATGTTCTCATCGAGCCTGAAAAAGCTCACGATACCTGGCAGCTGCGAGACCATTGAGGGCAGCGAGCCTTTCGTGGACTGTGCCGCGCTCGAGTCGATAACCGTGACCGACGGAGACGGGGCGTTCTCCTCCGAGGACGGCGTCCTCTACGACAAGGACAAGAAGACACTGCTCGCATATCCGCGCTCGAAGAAGGACAAGAAGTTCAAGGCACCTGCGAGCGTCGAGGAGGTTGGCATTTCGGCATTCTGCGGCAGCGCATACCTCGAGGAAGCCGATATATCGCACGTCAGAAAGATAGGCGACTATGCCTTCGAGACCTGCGGCAAGCTCAGCCGCGTGAAGCTGTCGAAGGAGCTCGAATACGCGGGCTACAGCGCATTTTTCGCGTGCCCCGAGCTGAAGAGCGTGCGTCTTGGCGACAAGCTCGACTACATCGGCGATTACGCATTCGGCTTTGTCTATGACGAGCAGCTCGCCGCGAACAAACAGAGCGGTCTCAGCGATGCCGAAGACCCGTATTCCGTGGTAGAGGGCTACACCATATACACGGGCGAGGACACGACCGCCTACAATTATGCTAAGGCTTGCGGGATAAACGTGGTGACGAACACGGTCGGAGTAGCAGACGTGAACGTGAACAGAGGCTTCCTGTACGTCATCATCGGCATCATCGCAGCAGCAGTGCTCGCAGTGATAGGAGCAGCGACTGGCAGGTCGATGAAGAAGAAAAAGGCTTCAAAGCCCGCTGTTAAGAAGGCTCCCGAGAAGAATGACGACGATGAGGAGGCGGGCGATGAAGCTGACGAAGACGATAACTAAGCTGGCGGCAGCGGCACTGAGCGCAGTGCTGCTCGTCGGAGCAGTCGGCAGCCTCCCCGCATATGCGGTCGTGGACAACTCAGAGGTCGGCGAGGTGCTGCATGACGGCAACTTCACCTACGAGCTCATCAACGGCACATATACGATAACCGCCTGCGACCCGACGTCGATACTGAGCGAGATACCCGAGCTGCGCAACGGCTATGCCATTACCGCGATAGCCGACAACGCGTTTCAGAACTGCCACTACATCGAGGAGCTGACCATACCCGACACTATCACGAGCATAGGCGACAGCGCCTTCATAGGCTGCACCTCGCTGATGAAGGTAACGCTCCCGAGCCGTATCACGGAGATAAAGAGCGGCACATTTATGGGCTGCACTCACCTCGAGGCAGTCGAGATACCCGACAAGGTCAGCTCGATAGGCAGCTACGCGTTCTACAACTGCTCGATGCTGAAGAGCGTGAAGCTTCCTGGGGAGCTCAGCTCGATAGGTGCAATGGCGTTTGCACAGTGCAGCAGCATAACCGATATCGACTCCTCGAAGTGCGGCGCATTCGTATTTGAGGACGGCATACTCTACAACAGCAGTATGCAGAACATCTACCGCGCGTCTACGGCGCTCAGCGGCGAGGTCTACATCAGGAACGAGGTCAAGTACATCGAGCCTGGCGCATTTTCGGTATGTGTGCGCATGACGGAGCTGTACCTTCCCTCGTCCGTGACCGACATCGGTGAGAGCGCGTTCAGCTACTGCACGAGCCTGCAAAAGATAGATTTCAGCTCGGGACTGACAAACATCGCGCCGATAGCGTTCAAGTACTGCACGGCGCTGGAGTCGCTCGACTTCCCGATAACGCTCGACAAGATAGGGGACGGCGCGTTCCTGAGCTGTACGGAGCTCTCGAGGGTAGTGATGCCCGAGGGCGTATCGGCAGTCGGAGAGGGAGCGTTCACGAGCTGTCCTAAGCTGGAGCAGGTGATAATCCCGAAGAGCGTGAGCAGTATCGGAGCGCACGCGTTCGGCTACAGTATCGGCGACGATGAGGAATACACCCTCGAGAAGGGCTTCAAGCTGAGCGTATTCACGGGCAGTGAGGGCGAGCGCTATGCGCGGGCTAACAAGATAAGCTACACTCACGTAGACAAGAGCCTGAAGAGGTACGCATTTCTCATCGCAGCAGGAGCGCTGCTGCTTGCGGCGATAGTGCTGGCGATGGTGCTGATGTCGAAGGGCAGGAAGCGGATTTCTTCGTCCGAGAAAAAGGCAGAGGCGGAGCGCATCGCGGAGGAGAGCTACGAGAAGATACTGGACGATTCCGACGAGGAACAGAAGGAATAAAAAGAAAAAGCAGAGGCAAAAGCCTCTGCTTTTTTTGTACCTTTCATATTGTGTGGGCTCCCCTACATTCATTCCTTAACGTACACGCCGACAATTTCGGAGATATAGGCGCGGTGATACGGGTCGGAGCTGAAGAACTGCGCGGGGATACCGTCATCGGTGAGGAAGCCGCTCTCCGCGAGGTCATAGCTGTAGAGCTTGCGGCAGACGAGCACCATATCCGCCTCCTCGAAGGCTACACAGCCGTCGAATTCAGCGGGAGTGAGTCCCGTCTCCTTGACCTTGTCGCAGTCCCTGCCCGAGTGCGAGCCGCAGAAGGAGAGAGCCTTGCGGAACTGCTCGCCGTAGAAGGAGGCAGTGAAGGTCTCGCCGTTCTCGACGAAGCCGAAGGTGTGCCTGTTCGGGCGTATGTAGCAGGTGAGCACGTTTCTGTTCCACAGCACGCCGAGCTGACCCCATGAAGCGGTCATGGTGTTGAAGCTGTCCATAGTGCCGCCCGTGAGGAGCATCCACTCCTTGCCGATTTTAGTGAACGGGTTGAACTGCAAAGATGTAAGGTCGACTTTCTTGAATGACATAGATATTCCTCCTTGAAATGCGCGCTCACGCCTGTACCTGAGCCCTCCTGAGCGCCGATTTATAGCGCAGTCTGAGCTTGTCGGTGATGAGCGCGATGAATTCCGAATTTGTGGGTTTGCCCTTGCTCGTGTCGACAGTATAGCCGAAGAACGAGTTGAGCGTATCGACGTTGCCTCTGTCCCATGCTATCTCTATCGCGTGACGGATAGCGCGCTCTACGCGGGACGACGTCGTATCGTAGAGTCCCGCTACTGTGGGGTAGAGCATTTTTGTCACGCTGTCGAGGAGCTCCTTGTCGGCTATCGAGTAGAGGATAGCTGTGCGGAGGTAGTGATAGCCCTTGATATGTGCGGGCACGCCGAGCTGATGAATAATGTCTGTGACGACTATCTCCATGTCGTCGCTGAGGCTGTTTGCCCTGTCGCCGAGCGCGGAGCTTATCGCGGAGACGAGGTCGTCGGCGTCATAGGGCTTGAGCAGGAACTTTGCCGCACCGTTTTCCATGACCTGCCGCTCGATGAACTCGTTGTCGAAGGCTGACGTAATGATGAAGGCGGGGAACTTGACTCCGAGCTCGCGCACCTTTTTCATTATAGTGACGGCGTCGCCGTTTTCGGCGGTGATGTCGAGGACAGCGGCGTCGGGCGGGTCATTGCGTATGGAGTCGACGATGACAGAGCAGTCCTTTCTGCGGGTATAGGCGTACATTCCCTTTTCACGGAGCTTATTGGCGAGGCTGACGCCTGTTCCTGCTGAATCGTCTCCGATAAGTACCTTTATTTTGTTGTTCATGATTTTTTCCTCCTGTTTTATGATTTTTCCAACGTTTCTATCATATCACAGGAGGAGTCCGCAGAGCAACGGAGAAAAATGTCACATGGGGGAATGTTTTATCGCGGACGAATGAATGCCGTCGCGGCGGCGAAGAGATGTCGTTTTCACTTGAACAGTGTCCGAAATATGAAATTTAGAATGCAAAATTGAGAATCGAGCAGAACTCACCCTTACAGCTTTCACAATATTTCGGTGAATTGTAGGGGGGCTTTCCGAGCGCCCGTGTTTGCGGCGGAATAAAATCAGAACAAGCTTTTTTAGTATTGGCTCAGACCATTCTCAATTCTTTCCGCCTTTCATCTTGACGAGCATACCGTCGGCGATATTGCGTACTTTGGTGCCTGGCGGGAAGAGCGTATCCGCGAGCTTTGCGGTGGCGGTTTTTTTCAGTCTCCGCGCGTGGACGGGAGCGAGCTTTGGCTCCTTGGTGCCCTCAGTCCACGCGGCAAAGTCGGACGGGTCGAGGCGGCTCTGGAACATAGCCCTGTCGCCGACTGCGCTGTGCTCCGCGAAGAAGCGGAGGGGCATATCGCAGTCCTTATAGCCGTATTTTTCGAGGTGTCCGTCGAAGCGGAAGTGGAAGAGCCTGTCCATATCCTCCATGCCGCGCGCCGCCTCGGAGCTCTCTGAGAGCGCCGCGAGGAGCATAGCCTGCGTCTTGTCCTGAGGGCGGATACCCGCCGCGCGGACGGTTCCGCCGACGATGAAGCCGAGCATATACTCATTCGCGCAGAAGTCGCTCTGCGGCGACTTGCTCATGGGGACGTCGAAGAGGTAGGCGGCGTAGATGCCGAAAGCGCCGTGGAGCGCGAGATACTCGGGCTCATCATAGTCGAGGACGTGCTTTGCCTGCACCCAGCCGCGCAGGCGTCCCGACCTGACCATGAGCGGTATCGTCCCCGCGAGGAGCAGAGCCTTCGAGCCGTTCATTATCGGGGTCTCGACGTCAGCCTCGACGTCTCCGCCGATGTGCAGGAGCTTCGCGGGCGCAACTCCCGCCTTAGCGATAATGGCGTCATACAGCGCCTTGTGGTCGGTTACGCTGCCCTTGAGCTCATACGGCACGACGAGCTCGTCCGCCTGCTCATAGCCGCAGCTGCTCAGTATGCGGACGACGACATTCCGCGGATAAATCGTGTCCGCGACAATGACTATCTTCTTTTTGGTGCGCTTTGCCTCGTCGAAGAGCTCCTTGCCGAAGCCGCGGGCGAAGGTGAAATGTGCCGCGAGCTCGCACTCGCGCTTCATCAGCTTGTCCTTGCCGAAGGGCGTGAGCTTGGCGGATTTCGCGAGGATATCGTAGATGCGCTCTATCGTGGCGCCGCCCGCATTGCAGAACTTTTTCTCGGCAGCTTCTGCGGCAGCACAGCGGAGCTCCTTGAAGTCCTTTTTCACTGTCGTGAGCGCGCGGAAGTCCTCCTCCATGAGCATGAAAATGTCCTCAAACTCGGGAAAAGCGGTGGAGGTGAGCGTACCTGTCAGGCGGAAGCTGACCGCCTTATAGTCCGACCGCCCGACCTCGCCGAGCATTTTCTGCCGCAGCTCGACCTGCTCACGCGTGAGGGCGATACGGGGCTTGAAATGTTTGTCCATAGCGTGCCTCCTTGGTGTCAGTCGGTGGAAACAGCCGTAGTTTCGGTGCTTTCCGATGCCGAAGCATCGGAGGTGTCAGTGCTGTCGGTAGTTGTGGTCGCAGTCGACGAGGACGCAGTTGTCGGCTTCTCGTCGCCGTATTCGGGGATGAGCTTCTCGCCGCCGCAGAGCTTGATATACTCGTCGAGGGTTATTGCTCCCTCGGAGTTATAGGCGCGTATGAGGGCGTCCTTGCTCGTGAATTTCTCGGAATATTCGCCCTTTTCGTCGCGTATGTACTTACCGTACCAGAGCCCGAAGAACGACCACATCGCATTGTCGCGGAACGAGGCGTCGATATCGGGGACGGTGCTGCACTCGCTGAGCGCGATGAGCTTTTCCTTGCCGACGATTTTTTGCAGCGCGAGGAACTGCTCATAGCGGCTGCCGTAGTCCTTGCCGTTTTCGAGGTAGATATCGAGCGATGCGATATCGAAGGTAGACTTGTTGACGAGGGTGCTCTCGCTCTGACCGTTCCATATCCAGATGAGGTTGTCGAGCTCGAACACGTTCGTATATCGGCGGTACATGAGCTCCCAGAGCCACTTGTAGTCGTCGGCTCCGCTCGCGCCCCACCAGAACCAGTCGCCGTAGCCCTCGTGGAGGGGTCTCCACAGCACGGGCACGCCCTTGTTCTTGAGCGAGGTGAGCTGTCCCGCCATATTGTCGATATCGAGGATAAGACCGTAGCACTGCTCGGATATCTTGCCTTCGCCGTATAGACCGCGTATCTCCTCCTGCGTCATTTCGGCGATGTCGATGTCGGTCTTTGCGTCGGAGAGCTTGAAATCGGTATCCTTCGCGTAAACGGAGGGCTTGGTCTTGGAGGGCGCCTCCCAGTACCACATCAGCGCTACGATACCGCCCTTGCGGTACCAGTCTGCGCAGGCGTCGACGTCTCTGAACGCGCTGTCGAAGGTCTTGTTATTGGTATGGAGCGCGGAGAGGCGTATCGCGGGATACTTGCCCGTCGTGCGGTATATGAGGTCGAGCTCCTCGTTCTTGGGGCTCGAGGCATACTGTCCCGTGAGCACGTACTTGCCGTAGTTCTTGGTCATGAAGTCCATGAGCTCCTTCGCTGACCTGCCCGCCTCCTTGTTGGAGAGGTCCTTGTCCGCGCTGTACTTTATCTCGCTGAGGGAGGTATTGTCGCACATTTTCAGGTAGTCGAGCTTGATATCGCCGTGCGGGCGGAGCTCTATCTCGGACTTGCCCTTCGTGAGGAACACGCCGTACAGGGTTATCAGCGTGAATTCGCTGTCGCTCATGGTCTTGAAGGCGGCAGTTTCGGTGCCGTTGACGAGCACGTCGCAGTTGACGAACCTGTCGGCGGCGATGCTGAACGAGAGGTCGTAGTGCTGGTTGGTGGGAGCCTCGACCGTGAAGGTCACGCTTGCGCTTCCGTCGTTCTTGAAGCCGCTGACATAGCCCTCGCCGCTGTAGCTCTCGATGACTGTATCGGGCTTGACGGTCGGGTCGAACTTTGTCGTGGGCTGAGTGTCGGCGTCGGACTTGACCTTCTTGCCGTCCTTATCGGTGGTCTCCTCCTTGGGAGAGCTGACCACCTTCAAGCCCTTGCCGAGCTTGGCGTCCTCCGCCTCGTACAGGTTGCCCGTGGGCTTTTTCTCTATCGCGGGGTAGGAGATAGGGTAGTCGGGGTAAGTGCTGACGGTCTCCTCCTCGATATTGCCGAGCACGTCGGTCACGGGCTCGGACTCACTGCTCTCGTCCTTTTCCTTTTTCTTGCACGATACCGCGCACGTTGCGGTCATCATGACCGCCGCCGCGAGCGCGGTCAGCTTACGTATATCCATTGGTTTTGTCCTCCGTTATGCCTTGACGCTGTACTTCCTGCCTGCTTCGGTGTCGAAGATTACGACGCCGTTCTCTATGCGCGAGGCGACGCTCTCTCCGCCGCAGGTCACGCTGACGACGCAGTTCGCGCGCAGTCGGCACTCGCCGCCCTTATCCGAGGTTATCTCCGCAGATTTGAGCTTGCAGTCGCTCCACGCGATATCGACTCCGAAGCCGCCCTTTGCGCGCAGACCGCGTATACTGCCCTCGCGCCACTGGTCGGGCAGAGCGGGGAGCAGTATCAGCTCGCCCGATACGCTTTGCAGGAGCGATTCCGCGATAGCCGATACGCCGCCGAAGTTGCCGTCTATCTGGAACGGCGGGTGGGTGTCGAGCATATTCGGGTTGGTGGAGTGGCAGAGCAGGCGCTTGAGGTTCTCATAGACCATTCGCCCGTCGTAGAGGCGCGCCCACATATTGGCTATCCACGCGCAGCTCCAGCCCGTGTGACCGCCGCCGTGTATCAGTCGGCGGACGAGCGTGGCTCTTGCCGCGTCAGCCAGCTTGGGAGTTTTCACGGGAGTGATGAGGTCAGCGGGATGGAGGGCGAAAAGCTGCGATATATGGCGGTGTCCTATCTCTACCTCGTCGTAGTCCTCAGCCCATTCCTTTATCTGACCGTACTTGCCGACCTCGGGCTGCGGGAGCCGCTTTATCAGCTCCGCGAGCCTGTCCGCGAGGTCCTTGTCCACGCCGAGAATCTCCGCCGCCTTTATCACGTCGGTGAAGAGTACGGTGATTATCTCGGAGTCCATTGACGGTCCCGCGCAGAGACAGCCGCGTGTGCCTGCTGAGGTGAGGTATGTATTCTCGGGCGATACCGACGGACAGGTCACGAGCCTGCCCTCGGCGTCCTCGATGAGGAAGTCCGCCATGAACTCCGCCGCGCCCTTTAATATGTGGTATTTATCGGCGAGGAAGTCCCTGTCGAGGGTGTATTCGTAGTGCTCGAAGATGTGGAGCGCGAGCCACGCGCCGCCCGTAGGCCATATCGTCGCGGGCATCCACAGGTCGGCGGGAGCGCAGTCGCCCCATATATCGGTATTATGGTGGCAGACGAAGCCGTGCTCTATGCCGTACATCTCCTTCGCGACCGTTTTGCCGTTCTCGCAGACGCGCTCGAGCAGGTCGAACAGCGGGAGGTGGCACTCGGAGAGGTTGCAGCTCTCGGCGCACCAGTAGTTCATCTCGGTGTTGACGTTAATCGTGAACTTGCTGCCCCACGCTGGCCACATATCGCGGTTCCATATGCCTTGCAGATTCATGGGCTGGGTGGAGGGGCGGCTCGCGGATATCATGAGGTATCTGCCGTAGTTGAAGTAGAGCTCGATGAGCTTGTTATCGTGGATAAGGCGCTCGCAGTCGGTGCTGTCGAGCTCGTCGCCCTTGAGGCGGGATATGCGCTCGTCCGTCGCGAGGCGCTCGAGGTTCTCGCCGCTGTTGTCGTTGAGGCTGAGCTCCGTCCTGTCAAAGAGGACGCGGTAGTCGCAGACATGGCGGAAGTAGAGCTCGTCAAAGCCGCATTGCAGCGCCATTTCGGCGTCGACCTCGGCGGATTCGATGTAGTCCTCGGTGTAGAAGCTGGTGCGTGCGGACAGCACTATCATCACGGAATCGGCGTCCCTGACGACTATCTTGCCGCCGACGGTGCGTATCTCGCCTCCCTCAGCCTTAGCTCCGAGGCAGGCTGCAAAGAAGATGCCGTCGCGGCTGCCCGTGCCGCCCGTGTAGAGAATCATGTTCTCGCCGCAGGGGCGGTTGTCGTCGTAGTAGTCGTCGCGTCCGTCTATCGAGCACTCGAGCGACACGCTGTTCGGCGTATCGGAGTGTATATCTATGACCATGACCTCGTCGGGAGCGGACACGAATACGCTCCTTGTGTAGCCGACACCGTTCGCGGTGAAGCTGACGTGCGAGACAGCAGTGGAGAGGTCGAGGGTGCGGGAGTAGTCCTTGGGCTTGCCGCCGATACGGCAGTGTATGCTGAGGTCACCGAGCGGCATATAATGGCGCATATTCGGCGTTACGCCCTGCAGCTTCTCGAAGGCGAGGCGCTCTGCTGAGGGTATCTCGCCGTTGAGGATGAGGGTGCGCACCTCGTCGAGCCCCTCCTGCGCGTCGGGATTGACGCGGTGGCGGAGTCCGCCCGACCATATCGAGTCCTCGTTGAGCCCGATGAGCTCATTTTCGGCTCTGCCGTATATCATGCCGCCGATGCGTCCGTTGCCTACGGGAAGGGCGCTGTTGAAGTCCTCGGCGGGCTGCTTGTAGCTCAGTAACGTTTCTGTTGCCATAAAATGCTCCTATCTGAATCTATACTATTTTATTATTATAGCACAGTCAGATGAAAAAAGCAAACAGAGGATTTCTGACCCGCGGTCATGCTTTTATGCGGACGCACAATGTGCGCTTCAACAATGTCCCTCTATAAGGGGTGCAAAAAGTGTGTTTTTGCAACGGAAAACCGTTGATTATCGAAAAAATTTTCTGATAAATCGTATATCTGCACAAAATGAGCTGTTTGCAATTGTGCAATTTTTACAGCAATTTGCCCCCGAATGCGGCGTCAGATACAAATTCGGGCAATAAAGCCTTGACAAGACAGCGCCGATGTGGTACAATATTATTTGGCGTTATGTGCGCCGCCAATAAATTAATGGAAATTCCGAAATATAGATGTGCGGGCCCTGTGCAACAAGACACCGTGAACCATGTCAGGCGGGAGACCGAGCAGCATTAAGCGGATCGTCTCGTGTGCCGCAGCAAGCCTGCACATCTATGTTCCGGAATTTTTTTCGAGGTCCTCATGAGGAAGTTTTTCAGCAGATTTGCCGCCGCTGTCGTACAGGCGGCTCCGATAGGCTCGCTGCTCGCGCTCATACTGTTCTATATCGCCGTCCTTTCGGCAGAGCTCCTGCGGGCGGAGATATCCGTGCAGGTGTGGCTCGCAGCGCTTGTCGCGCTCCACGTTTTCTCGCTCGCGGTGATGACGCTTTACATTTTCGCGGCAGGCACCCATAAGTACGACAGCGATATCGTCGGCTCCAGCTTCGTCGGCTTCAGCAAGAAATGCCGCAGCTTCGACCGCGCGCTCGAGCTCCACTTCAATCACAGGGTCACCACCTCGCTGGACGAGTTCAAGCTCCTCGCGGAGGAACAGTCCGACCGCATGACCACGGACGAAAAGGCTATCGTCAGCTTCTATACGGGGCGCTGCTACGAGCAGCTCGGCTTCTACCCCAATGCGCTCATCTGCTATGAGCGTGCCGCCGAGCAGGGCTTCAGGAACTGCATACTCCCCTTCCTGACGGCGAGATGTACGGGCGCAAACGGCGACGCCGAGCAGGCTGTCGCGCTGTATGAGAAGGTGCTCGGTGACTCCGACAGCCCATTCCGCAACCATGTGTACGTCGATATCGGCAGAATGTACCTCGACCGCAACGAGCCCTCCGAGGCTCTGAGCTGGTTCAATAAGGGCATCGAGAACCGCCATTCACTGCCCGAGGCATACGGCGGAGCGGCTATCGCGCAGCTCATGCTCGGCGACCTCGAGGAGAGCGACCGCCTCTACCGCGCGGCTCTCGTCAGCCACATCAAGGACCCCAACGGATTTACCGAATACTATAAGCGGATACTCAGCTCGGTGATGCTGAAAAAAGACACGCAGACCGCTCTGAAATGGATGAATAACGAAAAAAAATGACCGAGGGAGGGAGATATCTTGTATAAGGCTCTTTACCGTAAGTGGAGACCGCTCACGTTCGATGACGTTATCTCCCAGCAGCATATCACGGAAACGCTCAAAAATCAGATAAAAAACGATAAGACCGCCCACGCCTACCTCTTCACGGGCTCGCGCGGTACGGGTAAGACCACCTGCGCGCGTATCCTCGCAAAGGCTGTCAACTGCCCGAATATGAAGGACGGCAGCCCCTGCCTCGAGTGCGACATCTGCCGCGACGCCGACGAGGGCGCTCTCACCGATATCATCGAGATAGACGCCGCCTCCAACAACGGCGTTGCCGATATCCGCGACCTCCGCGACGGAGCGATATACTCCCCCGAGCGCTGCCGCTTCAAGGTGTATATCATCGACGAGGTGCATATGCTGTCCATGCAGGCGTTCAACGCTCTGCTCAAAATCATGGAGGAGCCGCCCGAGTATGTCAAGTTCATACTCGCGACGACGGAGATACATAAGGTCCCCGCGACCATAACCTCGCGCTGTCAGCGCTATGACTTCCGACGCATAAAGCAGAAGGACATCGCCGCAAGACTGCTGTATATAGCCTCGCAGGAGGATATTGCCCTCACCGAGGACGGCGCGGACATGATAGCCAAAATTGCCGACGGAGGTATGCGAGACGCCGTATCGCTGCTCGACCAGTGCTCCGTCACGGCTGAGAAGATAGACGCCGCTGCCGTGTCGAATACGGCGGGCATCGCGGGCAGAGACAGCCTCTACAGCATTCTCGAAGCCATTACGGGCTCCGACGCTCCCGCCGCTCTCGCGGAGACGGACAAGCTGTACAATATGTCCAAGGACCTCACAAACCTCTGTGAGGAGCTGATATTGCAGCTCCGCAACGTCATGCTCATCAAAGCTTCGCCCGAGAATGCCGCGGAAATGCTCGTGTGTACTCCCGAGGAGCTCGGGCGCCTCAAAGCTGTTGCCGAGAGGTCGGAGCTCGCGGACGTTATGAGCCGCATTGAGGCTCTGCAAGCCTGCCGCGAGCGCATGATGAGGGTGCTCAACAAGCGCGTCGAGTTCGAGATGGCGCTGATAAAGGTGTGCGGTAAGGTCACAAATACCGCCGCGGCTATTGACAATTCCGAAATTTATGATAAAATAAAACAGTTGGAGGACAAGCTCAGCGCTGTCCCTGCGGGCGGATATCAGTCCGCCGAGCCGAGCCGCGATACCCGCAGGGTATATACGGCGTCGAGTCCCGCTGCCGACAGCGAGCCCGCTCCCGATACGAGGGTCGATATCGGCACCGTCAAAGAGGAGGAGCTCACGCCATGCGACAGGTGGGACGACATCATGGAGGAGTTCCGCAAGCTCAACCCATCCTGCGCGGGAAGCCTCGAGGGCTCTACTGCCGCGACAAAGGGCAATGTGATGTGCATATTCACTCCCAATAACTTCTTCATCTCGCTCTTCAAGAGCAATAAGGAGAATGCGGTATCGCTCGGGCGCGCCATATTCAACGTCCTCGGGCAGAAGTACCGACTCACCGCGCGCTGTACCACGTCGGTCGAGGAGACCAAGAACCTCGCCGAGCAGCTCGTGCAAAAAGCCATTAGCAACAGCATAGAAACAGCTGTTGATAATAATAACACAAACCTATAAAATCCAAAAGGAGAAATTACAATGAAAGCAAGAATACCTAAGAATATCGGTGGCGGCGGCGCCCAGAACATGAACCAGATGATAAAGCAGGCTCAGAAGATGCAGGACGAGATAACTGCCCTTCAGGAGGACATCGAGGCTCGCGATTTTACTGCTACAGCAGGCGGCGGAGCTGTTGAGGTCACTCTCTCAGGCAAGAAGATAATCAAGTCCCTCAATCTCAAGCCCGAGGTCGTTGACCCCGAGGACATCGAGATGCTTCAGGACCTCATCATCAGCGCTATCAACGAGGCTGTCAACAACATCGAGACTACTACAGAGGCTGAGATGAGCAAGATAACAGGCGGCGTTTCGCTTCCCGGTCTGTTCTAAGCTATGCCCGACCATAACGCTCTTCCGCTGGTCGTACTGGCGGAAAAGTTCGCTTCTCTGCCCGGTATCGGCATGAAATCGGCTCAGCGGCTCGCCTACCACGTCATGTCCATGGACGAGGATGCGGTCGAGAGCTTCGCGCAGGCTCTGCTCGACGCGAAGAAGAACGTCCGCTGCTGCAATATCTGCCAGAACCTGACGGAGCGCGAGATATGCCCCATATGCGACGACGATGAGCGCGACAGGAGCGTCATCTGCGTGGTCGAGGGTCCCAAGGACGTGACCGCCTTTGAGCGTACCCGCGAGTACAACGGCGTATACCACGTTCTGCACGGACTACTCTCGCCTATGGACGGCATCACTCCCGACAAGCTCCGCGTCAAGGAGCTCCTTGCGCGTATCGCCAAGGGCGGCGTCGAGGAGGTCATCATGGCGACAAATCCCACGGTGGAGGGCGATGCTACAGCTCTGTACGTGGCGGGACTGCTCAAGCCGCTCGGGGTGAAGGTGTCGAGACTGGCATTCGGACTGCCCGTTGGCGGCATTCTCGAATACGCGGACGAGGTGACGCTGTACAAGGCGCTCGAGAACCGCAATAATATGTGAGATGAAGCCACCTGCAATGCGGGTGGCTTTTTATGTTGTTCCCTGCGTCGTGTTCACGTGAAACCGTAAAATCAAGCGGTATCCGCGATTTGGCTCTTGACATTTCTGCAAAAAAGTGTTATCATTTTAACGTACGTTTTATTTCGCCTTATCAAAGAAGGGACAGATATGGATAACAAAGAAAAAGATACAGAGAAAATAACGGAAAAGTCCGAAAAATCGGATAATACCGAGAAAAAAACGGACAAGCCCAAAAACGGCAAAAAGCCCGCTCAGTCCAAGGGCGGCGCTCACAGCGACAAGAAGTCCGAGAAGAACGGCTCTCATGCCGAGAAGAAGCCCGCTCATGCCGAGACTGCCAAGTCCGAAAAGACTGCTGAGAAGGCTCCCGAGACCGAGGCTCCGAAGAAAAAGAAGAAGCGCTTTACGAAAAAGCGTGAGTTCGCAATATGCGCGCTCAGCATCGCGCTCGCATTCACAGTCTGCTTCTTCGTTCCCGCGGACACCTTCATCGCTAATCAGAACGACTTCCTCGTATCCGCTCCGCGCATACTCCTGCCGCTCCTCGGAGCTGCACTGGTCGGCTCTGCGGCGCTGATACTCCTCCTCAACATCTGCCTCGCTATCAACATCAAGCTGTGGAAGATAGTTGAGTGCCTGTTCGGAGGCTGCCTCGTTGCAGGCTACTGGCAGGTGATGTTCGCGAACGGCAAAATGGTGCAGATAACAGGCGACCCCACTACCTATTCCGAGCGCAGTTCCTCCAATAACCTCAACTTCATACTCTATATCGTGCTGTTATTCGTGCCGCTTATCGTGCTCTTCATCTCGGGAGAGCTCAAAAAGGGCAAGCGCAAGCGCTACCTCTTCACCGTGCTGACGTACCTCTCTGCGGTCGTATTCCTCATGCAGGCAGTAGGTCTCGGAAGCCGCGTCGCTAAGACAGGCATCCTCAGGGCGGACGACTCGCGCCTCGACAACTACCTCTCCATGGAGGATACGCTGAACCTCAGCACCGATAACAACGTCGTCGTTTTCCTTACGGACAGACTCGACGCGAACTGGCTCGAAATGGCGCTCGACGATTACCCCGAGCTTGAGGACGAGCTCGAGGGCTTCACCTTCTACTCCAACAACGTGGGACGCTTCACCAATACCTTCCCGTCTGTGTGCAATATGCTCACAAACTGCGAGTACAGCGGTCAGGACTGGACTGATTACTTCAAGCAGGCATGGGAAGGCGAGACCCTTCCGCGCCGTCTCCACGACAACGGCTACAAGGTAAACCTCCTCATCGACAACCTCACTACCTTCAACGATTTTGACCAGATAGCAGGTCAGTGCGACAATATGCACTCCTCCGTCGATTTCGTTAAATTCAACTACTTTGAATCATGCGGCATACTCAGGACTATGGCGAGATTCTCACTCGGAAAGCTCGCGCCCTACCTCCTGAAGAACCGATTCATCGGCAATATGTCGTCCGACTTCTCCAGCAACTTCTACACTGTAACGGGCGAGGACGTCGCAAACTTCAAGGGCTCTGTCGGCAAGGAGACCGATATGGAGCTCTGCAACTACATCCGCACTCACCAGATGAAGGCTGAAAGCGATGAGAAGACCTTCACCTTCATACACCTCAATTTTGCTCACGACTATAACCCCGACCTCTACGCCGCTTTCGTGCCCGATTACGACGGAGACGATATCGACAGAGAGGATAATATCTACGGCGGCTTCAAGCTCATCGAGATGTACCTCGACAAGATGAAGGAGGCAGGAGTTTACGACAACTCTACCATTATCCTTATCGGCGACCACGGCAGACCGCCTGCTGAGATAGAGTATGCGGAGGACGACGAGCTCCCGACTATCGAGATAGACTCCGATTCTCCGATAAAGACGGCTGTCCTCATAAAGCCCGCAGGCGCAGAGCGCAGTCCCCTCGTCCAAGACAGCAAGGCTGAGCTCTCAAGCGGTGAGTTTGCCGCTTCGGTGCTCGAATATGCAGGACTTGACAAGAGCGGCTTCGGCTTCAACGACTACATCGGCTTGTCCTTCGACGACGTCAAGACTATGGCGGCACCTCCCGTGCGTGACCTCCACGTTTACTTCTGGAAGGGCATCGGACGCGTGGACGATATCCTCAAATATGAGGTAACAGGCGACGCTTCCGACTACAGCAACTGGAAGGTCGTTGAAAGATTCGGTCAGCCCGCTGACAAATAAAACTTCCCGTCCTCTCCCGGGTTTTCGGCGAGAGGACGTTTTTTTGTCTAAAGTGACGGATTTATGCACCGTTTATTGCTATCCTGCCCGCTCTCTATTGACAGTATCTGCGCAATTTGGTATAATTACTTTATATAATGTATAAGGGAGAGTGTCCTCTCCCGCAGAAAAGAGAAACAAAAAGAGACAACGGTGCGAAAATATGGTTAGTAAAAGAGACAGATACAAAAGGCTCATTTCCGTCTGCTCTGCGACCGTGCTGGTCGGCATTCTCGCGATAGGCTTCGGCTATGTGTGGTATACCTACTACAGCGACGAGATAGTCCTCCCGTACTACAGGCGCGGAAACTGGGTGCTCATAGGTATATATGCCCTGCTCGTGTGGCTGTTTTTCAGAGTCTACGGCGGCTTCAAGCTCGGCTACCTCAAAAAGACGGATATGCTGTACTCACAGCTCATATCCATTGCGGCGGTGGACTTCGTGTCCTACTTCCTCATCAGCCTCATCGGACGAAAATTCATGCCCGTCACGCCCATGCTGTTGCTCACCCTCGTGGACTTCGGCTATATCGCCCTGTGGACGCTGTGCATAGGCAGGATATACTTCATGATTTATCCCCCGCGGAAGCTGATGATACTCTACGGAAGCCATCAGGCGGCGGCTCTCGTGTTGAAGATGAGTCAGCGCGTGGACAAGTACATGATATGCGAGTCCGTGAGCATTTCCGAGCCCGAGGACAAGATACGCGAGCTCATACTCAAGTACGAGGGCGTCATTATCTGCGATATCCCCGCTGAACAGCGCAATGACTACCTCAAATTCTGCTATGAAAAGTCGGTGAGAGCGTATATCGCGCCGAAAATATCCGATATTATCATAAGAGGCGCCGACGACATACGCCTGTTCGATACCCCGCTCCTCCTGTGCAGGAACTACGGTCTCGACGTCGAGCAGAAGGTGCTCAAGCGCCTGTTCGACATCGTATTCTCGCTCGTTACGCTGATACTCGTCTCGCCGTTCATGATATTCGCGGCGTTAGCGATAAAGCTCCACGACGGCGGTCCCGTGCTCTACAAGCAGAAGCGCCTCACCATTGACGGCAAGGTCTTTGACGTGCTGAAATTCCGAAGCATGGTCGTTGACGCCGAAAAGCTCAGCGGTCCCGTGCTCGCCTCGGACGACGACCCGCGTATCACTCCGATAGGCAGGTTCCTCCGCAAGGTAAGGCTCGACGAGCTCCCGCAGCTGCTGAACATACTCAAGGGCGATATGTCCGTGGTAGGACCGCGCCCCGAGCGTCCCGAGCTCTCCGAGGAGTACAGGAAGGAGATGCCCGAGTTCGAGTTCAGATTAAAGGTAAAGGCAGGTCTTACGGGCTATGCACAGGTCACGGGCGTCTATGACACCGTCCCCTATGACAAGCTCAAAATGGACCTGATGTACATAGAGAATTACTCGTTCCGAATGGACTTGCAGATAATTCTCATGACTATAAAGACCATGCTCTTCCCGCCGAAGTCCAACGCCGAAGCAGGCGGAGGGCTCATCGAGCAGGAGAGCAGAAGAGAAGAGGATAATAAATGAAGACAACAGCGGTGATAATGGCGGGCGGACGCGGCGAGCGCTTCTGGCCCAAGAGCCGTAACGCAACTCCCAAGCAGTTTCTCTCACTGACAAAGGACGGAGAGACGATGATACAGAAGACGGTCAAGAGGCTTCTCCCCATAGTCGAGGAGGAGGATATCTACATCGTCACAAATGCGGCGTATACCGAGCTCGTTCACGAGCAGCTCCCGAACGTGCCGAGGGAGAACATACTCGCAGAGCCCTGCGCAAGGAACACTGCTCCGTGCATTGCCTTTGCGGCGGCGGTCATCAGCCGCAAGTACGAGGACGCGATAATGCTCGTGCTCCCCTCCGACCACCTCATCGGCTACGAGAACATCTACATCAACACGCTGAAAAAGGCGATGAAGGCTGCCGAGAAGGGCAAGCGCCTCGTCACCATAGGCATCACGCCCGAATATCCCGAGACGGGCTACGGCTACATCAACTTCGGCGAGGAAAAGGGCGACGTTTACGCAGTTGAGCGCTTCGTCGAGAAGCCCGACCTCGCGACCGCAAAGGATTACCTTGCATCGGGCAGATACCTCTGGAACAGCGGTATGTTCGTGTGGAAGATATCCTCGATAATGCTCAATCTGAAAACGCTCATGCCCGATATATACGAGGGCGCGGTGCGTATCGGAGAGGCGTTCGGCACTCCCGATTTTGAGGAGGTGCTGGTCAAGGAGTTCACCGCATTCCGCAGTGAATCCGTCGACTTCGGCATAATGGAGAAGGCGAAGCACATCTACACTATCCCCGGAAGCTTCGGCTGGGACGACGTCGGGAGCTGGCTCGCTGTTGAGCGAATCAACGAGACCGACGACGACAAGAACTTCATCGACGGCGACGTCATCACCGTTGACTCCAAGCGCACGACTGTCTGCGGCGGCAAGCGCCTGATAGCGGCGGTCGGTACGAGAGACATCATCATCGTCGACACGGACGATGTCCTGCTCGTGTGCTCGAAGAACAACACGCAGGACGTCAAGAAGGTGATCGCTCAGCTCAGGGAGCAGGGCAGAAACGAGCTTATATGATTCGTAATGCGCAATTACGGTACCGCTCGCGGTAAATATTAAAAATGTCCCGAAAATTCGGATAAAATCATAATGTAAGAGGTAATAACATGAAAAACGCACTTATCACAGGCATCACAGGTCAGGACGGCTCCTATCTTGCGGAGCTCCTCCTCGAAAAAGGCTACAACGTTTACGGTATATGGAGAAGAAAGGCGACTGCCGATTACGGCAATATCGCTCACCTCAAGGACAAGGTCACTCTCATCTACGCCGATATGACCGACCCTATCTCCCTCATCTCCGCGATGAGGATATCACAGGCTGACGAGGTATACAACCTCGCCGCACAGTCCTTCGTTGCGACGAGCTGGGACACTCCCCTCGGCACCGCCGACATCGACGCTGTAGGCGTTACAAATATGCTCGAGGCTATCCGCACAGTTAAGCCCGAGTGCCGCTTCTATCAGGCTTCTACCTCCGAGATGTTCGGTCTCGTGCAGGAGATTCCGCAGAAGGAGACTACCCCCTTCTACCCGAGAAGTCCCTACGGCGTAGCGAAGCTGTACGGTCACTGGATAACCAAGAATTACCGCGAGAGCTACGGTATGTTCGCCTGCTCGGGAATCCTCTTCAACCATGAGTCCGAGCGCCGCGGAATAGAGTTCGTTACCCGCAAGATAACCGACGCCGTTGCACGCATCAAGCTCGGCGTGCAGGACTGCGTGGAGCTCGGCAATATGGACTCCAAGCGCGACTGGGGACACTCCAAGGACTATGTCCGCGCGATGTGGCTCATGCTCCAGCAGGACAAGCCCGACGACTACGTTATCGCGACAAACGAGACGAGAACTGTCCGTGAGTTCGTTGAGACCGCGTTCAAGCACGTCGGCATTGACGTTCAGTGGCAGGGCGAGGGCGTAGACGAGGTCGGCATAGACAAGGCTACGGGCAAGACCATTGTCAAGGTAAATAAGAAGTTCTTCCGCCCCGCAGAGGTGGATATTCTCCTCGGCGACCCCGCAAAGGCTGAGAAGGTACTCGGCTGGAAGCGCGAGATAAGCTTCTCCGAGCTCGTTGAGCGCATGGTCAAGAATGACCTCGCACTCGTCGAGAAGGAGATAAAGGTCAAGAGCATAGCTGACTGAGCCAGAGGTAAAAATGAGAATGGACATTCTGAAAGACGAAAAGGGCGGCTTCTTCGGAGTTCGCGGCTTTTCCGTCGAGGATACCGACGCATACCTCGCCAAGCTCGAGGCTCAGATAGAAGAAAAGCTGAAATGAAGCTGTTTTTCGACATAATACTGCCGCTTTCGTGTGCAGTCCTGCTCGCGGCGGGACTGACCGTGTACGCCGTGCGCCGTCCGAAGAGGTCGGCGAGACTGCTCGTCATCGCGCTCGCGGCAGTCGTCATCTACTGCATTATCGGATTCATACACTACACACACTGACGCCGCCGCAGATGCGGCGGCGCTTACATTTACAAAGGTGGGAAGACCTGTTGAATATCGCATTTGACGCAATACCGCTCATCAGCGACCGTATCACTGGCATAGGCTGGTGCGAGGCGGGACAGACTATGGCTATGGCGCGCCTGCACCCCGAGAACAAGTACACCTACAACTTCTTCTCGCGCACCGACGACCACATCAAGCTCGAGCGCATCGCCCCGTTCACGGGCGATAACATCGGCACAAAGCTCGTGCATTTCTCGGGCTATATGTACCGTGCCGCGACGACGTTCGTGCCGTTCCCGTACAGCTTCTTCTTCGGCAAGGAAGCCGATGTATCGCACTTTTTCAACTACATCGTCCCGCCCGGAGTACACGGCAGGACGGTCGTGACCGTGCATGACATGGTCTACAAGGCATTCCCCGAGACCGTCCGCGGACGCACAAAGCTCATGCTGAACATGGGCTTGAAAAAGTCGATGAAGCGCGCGGATATGATAGTCACCGATTCCGAGTTCTCGAAAAGCGAGATAATCAAGTATTTCCCCAGGCACGAGGGCAAGATACGCGTGGTGCCGTGCGGAGTCGACCTTGATAAGTTCCGCCCCTGCACCAAGCCCGAGCGCATTCCGCAGGTCAAGGCGTCGCTCGGCATAGAGGGCGAATACTTCCTCTATGTCGGCACGATAGAGCCCCGCAAGAACCTCGAGCGCCTCATCACCGCCTACCACATTTTCTGCGGACGCCACAAGGACGCCCCGAAGCTCGTGCTCGCGGGCGGCAAGGGCTGGCTGTACGACGGCATATTCGCACGCGTCAAGGAGCTCGGGCTTGCCGAGCAGGTCATTTTCACGAAGTACGTCCCCGCCGAGGACATGAACCCGCTCATGTGCGGCGCGCTCGCGTTCGTCTTCCCGTCGATATACGAGGGCTTCGGTATGCCGCCTCTCGAGGCTATGGCGAGCGGAGTCCCCGTGCTCGCGTCGGACGCGGCTTCACTCCCCGAGGTGACGGGCGACTGCGCGGTGATATGCGACGCATACTCCGAGGAGAGCATAGCCGACGGGCTGGAGAAGCTCTACGGCTCGGAGGAGCTCCGCAGAGAGCTCGGCGTGCGCGGCAGAGAACGCGCAAAGCAGTTCACATGGGACAAATCGGCAGAGATGCTTTACGATATTTACAAGGAGCTGAAATAAATGAGCGAAGAGATAAAGACCCCCGAGACAAATGAGGCTGAAAAGCCGCAGGAATTCGACTTTTCCAACTTCCTGACGGCAGAGGACGAGTTCCGCATGGAAATGGAGTCCTACCTCCCCGAATTCATCGAGCGCCTCACTACCGACAGGCTCGAGGCAGACCAGGATTTCATCGACAGGACGCGCGAGCTCATGGAGCTCGGCAAGGCGGCAGGCATTGATATGCAGGACTTCGTCATGAAGCACTGCCGCGAGAACGGACTCACGGGCTGATGGGCAGACGATTCAGGGTGCTGGAGGTCAACAAGGCGTATTATCCGCATATCGGCGGTATCGAGAGCCTTGTCCGCCAGTATTCCGAGGAGCTTTCGCCGCTCGGTGCGGAGGTGCACACACTCGTCTGCCGCGACGGCAGGGGAGCTACCGTACATGAGCGCGTGAACGGCGTGGAGCTGACACGCGCGGGCAGTCTCGGCACGTATTTTTCGTGTCCGCTGTCGCTGTCGTTCGTGCGGCTGTTCCGAAAAATGGCGAAAAGTGCGGACGCGGTGCATATCAACGTCCCGTTCCCGCTTGCGGACGCGGCTCTGCTGGTGTCGGGGTACAAGGGCAAGGTCGCCGTATCGTGGCACAGCGACATCGTCAAGCAGAAGAAGCTCATGCTGTTCTACCGCCCGTTCATGATGTACCTGCTCAGGCGTGCGGACATCATATTCGTGGCTACGCAGGGGCATATCGACGGCTCCGACGTCCTCCCGCAGTTCAGGGAGAAGTGCCGCATACTGCCCTACGGTATCACACCCGAGGATTACCTCGCCATAGAGCGGCGTCCCTTCCTGACGGACAAGCTCACCGACAAGAGCGCCGTGAAGGTCTTTTTCACGGGCAGGCTCGTCTACTACAAGGGCGTGGACGTGCTCCTGCGCGCATTCCGCGACGTTCGCGGATGTGAGCTCTTCATCGCGGGCACGGGTCAGCTCGAGGACAGCCTCAGACGCTACGCCGACACGCACGGGCTGTCGGACAAGGTGCATTTTCTGGGCTTCCTGCCCGATGACGAGCTCCGACAGGCGTATGCGGACTGCGATATCTTCGTGCTCCCGTCGGTGGTCAAGAGCGAGGCATTCGGCATAGTACAGCTCGAGGCTATGGTCTACGGCAAGCCCGTCATCAACACGAGCCTCCCGTCGGGAGTGCCGCACGTCAGCCTGCACGGCGTTACGGGTCTGACAGTGCCGCCGTCGTCCCCGAAGGCGCTCGCGGCGGCGATAAACAAGCTCGCGGAGGACAAGCCCCTGCGCGAGAAGCTCGGCAGGAATGCCGCGATACGCGTAAAGCGCGACTTCAACGAAAAGGATATAATCAGGAGGCTCTATGAGTCCCTGTCGAATGAGTGAGGATAAACTATGAAGGCTTTGATAATCGGCGGAGCAGGCTTCGTTGGAGGCTACCTCATCCGCGAGCTCGCCTCTGCGGGCGCGGAGGTACACGCTACCTGCCTGCCGTCTGAGAGCATAAAGGAGGCGTGTGCGGTACACACCCTCGATATAATGAAGGCGGAGGATATCTCCGCGCTGATAGCGGAGGTCTCCCCCGACGTGGTATTCCACCTCGCGGCGCAGAGCTCCGTGGCGGTGTCGTGGAGAAAGCCTCAGCTCACCGCGGAGATAAACGTGGTCGGCTCGATAAACGTGCTCGAAGCCGTGCGTGCCGCCGAGAAAAAGGATATCCGCGTGATAATGATAGGCACGGGCGAGGAATACGGCTTCATCAGGGAGGGCGCGTGCCCCCTCAGCGAGAGCGAGCCCCTCAACCCAGGCAATATATACGCTGCGACAAAGGCTTGTCAGGAGATGATAAGCCGCATTTACGTCCGCGCGTACAAAATGGATATCGTAATGGTGCGCGCATTCAACCACTCGGGACCCGCACAGAGCGAGATATTCGTCATCTCCGATTTCTGCCGACAGATAGCGGAGGCTGAAAAGGGTATGCGTCCGCCCGAGATGAAGGTCGGCAACCTCTCCGCAATGCGCGATTTCACGGACGTCCGCGACGTAGTCAGGGCATACCGTCTGCTCGCGGAAAAGGGCGTGAGCGGCAAGGTCTACAACATCGGACGCGGTAAGGCGGTCGAGATACAGTATATCCTCGACACGGCGCTGAGCCTCTCCGAGGCGGACATCACCGTAACGCAGGACCCCGCACGTATGCGCGCGTCCGACATACCGATAATAGAGCCCGATGTGTCGCAGATATACGCGGATACGGGCTGGAAAGCCGAGATAACTATGGAGCAGACCATTGCCGATACCCTCGGCTGGTGGAGACAGAAACTCGGAAACTACGGAACATCATTGGGCGTGTAAACACCCGCAGAAGAGGGAGTGAACAAAATGTCTGATATGAAGCTTACAAACGAGAAAATGCACACCTTCGACGGACACGAAAAGGTAGGGGTGTTCAAGTCGGGCGAGAAGCTGACTGACTTCGGCGAAAAGCAGAATGCCGCGAATGAAGCGCTCGCGGCAAATATAAACGACCTCATCGTGAGGGTATGTGCCCTCGAGGAGAAACAGCTCCATAACACCGAGGTCATGAAGAAGCTCGCGGAGGAGCTCGCCGCCTTCAAGAAGGAGCTCGACCGCCTGCGCCTCTCGGACAAGCTCAATACGAGCGCAGTCGAGCGCCTCAACAGGGCGATAAGCCTCGCGCAGGGCGATACGGAGCGCTGACGGCTGACGGCTATATAGTAAAAATGCCGAATATTGGTAACAAATCTGACAAAGGTCTTGACTTTGTTAAAGTTTTGTTATATTATATATGTATGTGGAACATTTAATGCATACCACTATTGCTGACTTATCAACGGAGATATGCACAATCGCAGTCTCCGTTTCTTCATATTTGAGCTTCAAATGAAGGGAAGGTGCTATAATGGCAGAAGAGCTGATAGAAGAGCTTGAAAATAAGGTCGCCTTTACTATACCTGTATTCGGAGGCATACCTATCGCCGATTCCTGCGTCGTGACATGGATAATCATGGCTGTACTGGTACTGCTGTCCATAATATTCACGAGGAACCTGAAAAAAGTCCCGACGGGTGCGCAGTGCCTGCTCGAGTCGTTCATCGGGATGCTCGACAAGATGTTCACCGAGGCGCTCGGTGAGGGCGGAAAGAGATACGTCCCCGTGCTCGAGACATTCATCCTCTACATAGGTGTGTCGAATATCATGGGTATATTCGGCTTCGTGCCGCCGACAAAGGACGTAAACGTCACGGCTGCACTTGCGGGCATGGCTATCATACTCGTACAGGTCGCCTTCATACTCAAAAAGGGTCCGCTCAAATGGCTGAAGAGCTTCCTCAATCCGCTGAATGTGCTCGACCTCGTCACGCGCCCGCTGTCGCTGTGTATGCGACTCTTCGGAAACGTCCTCGCGGCGCACATCGTCATGGAGCTGATCAAGATAGCTATAAGAATGTATGTCCATGTCCCCGCGATAGGCGTGCCGCTCATCGCGAGCGCGTATTTCGACATCTTCGACGGTATTCTACAGGCTTACGTGTTCTCCTTCCTCACCTCGCTGTACCTCGCTGAGGCTATCGAGGAGGAAGAGGGTCACGATGGCAAAAAGCTGAAAAAACGCAAAAAACTTCACGGAGGTAATTGAATATGGGAGTTATCGCATTAGGCGCCGCTGTTGCCGTACTTACGGGCATTGGCGCAGGCATAGGAATAGGTATCGCGACCGCTAAGGCTACGGAGTCCATCGCACGTCAGCCCGAGGCAAAGGGCGATATAAGAACTTCGCTCATCATCGGCTGTGCGCTCGCGGAGGCTACCGCTGTTTACGGCTTCGTTATCGCACTGCTGATAATCATCATGCTCGGAAGCAAGTAATTGTGTTCACAGAACGGGACGCCGTCCCCTACAGCACATAAATGGAGGTAAAATAAAATGGGAATCATCGCATTGGGCGCCGCTGTTGCCGTACTTACAGGCATAGGCGCAGGTATAGGAATAGGTATCGCGACCGCTAAGGCTACAGAGTCCATCGCTCGTCAGCCCGAGGCAAAGGGCGATATAAGAACTTCGCTCATCATCGGCTGCGCGCTCGCAGAGGCGACCGCCGTTTACGGCTTCGTTATAGCGCTCCTTATTATAATTATGCTCGGCAGCAAATAAGTCGGAGCAAATATTTCATAAGGAGGGCAAATAATGCTTAAATTTGAATTCTGGAGCATTTTCGAGGCTGTTGCGAACATCATCATTCTGTTCATACTGCTCAGGATATTCCTCTTCAAGCCTATAAACAAAATGATGAACGAGAGGACGCAGTCGATACAGAAGGATATCGATGACGCCGAAAAGGCAAGACAGGAGGCGGAGGAGCTCCGCCGCCAGTACTCCGACACTATCAGCGAGGCGAAGGAGGAGGCGAGCCGCATCATTATGAAGGCTCATGATGATGCCGAGACCGAGCGTTCCAATATAATACAGAAGTCGCATGAGGAGGCTGACGAGATAGTCAGCGCCGCAAGCGAGACTATCGAGAACGAGCGCAGACGCGTGCTCCAGCAGGCACAGTCGCAGATAGCCGACCTCGCTATCGAAGCCGCGTCCAAGATAGTGGGCGAGAACCTCGACGACGAAAAGAACAGGAAGCTCGTAGATGCGTTCCTTTCCGAGGAGGGTAACAGGCAATGAGAGATTCCGATAAGGCTCTTGTAAAGGAGCTCGTCCGCCGCGATATCCCCCGCGAGGACATAATCACCGCGAAAACGGTGCTCGAGACCTGTCCCGACGTCGGAGATACGCTCTCGAACCCCCTCGTTACATACGACGAGAAGCACAATATAATCAGACAGCTCTTCCCCGACAGCCTCGAGCGCTTCATGTCTGCGGCAGTCCGTGACGGCGCTGTGGGCGAGCTCGGCGAGATATTCGAGGAATATGAGGCTGTGCTCCTCGAGAAGCAGGGCAGTATAAAGGCAGTAGTCCGCTATGTTACGCCGCTTACCGAGGCTCAGCAGGCTGATTTGAGAAAGTTCCTGATGGAGAGATTCGTCAAGGACGATGTCGACATAGAATACAAGCACGACCCCGATATAATCGGCGGCTTTATCCTCAACGCAGGCGACGTGGAGTACGACCGCAGTTACCGCACCAGCCTCCGCGCAATGCGCGAGATGATGCAGACAAAGGCGGCAGAGGTCGCAGAGAGCGGCAAGGAGAAGCTCTCGTCGGGCGATATCATATCCGTGCTCAAGACCGAGGTCAAGGACTTCGAGGTCAAGAGCGGCGCGACCGAAACAGGCTTCGTTACGAGGCTCGGCGACGGTATCGCCACCGTTTACGGCATGAGCGGCGTTATGTACGGCGAGCTCGTCGAGTTCGAGACAGGCGTGCGCGGCATAGTGCAGAACCTCGAGGACAAGTCCGTGGGAATAGTCCTCCTCGGCGACGATTCGGGACTCTCGGAGGGCTCGACCGTTGTCCGCACAGGCAAGCGCGCAGGCGTAGGCGTCAGCGATGAGCTCCTCGGACGCGTAGTTGACGCGCTCGGAGCGCCTATCGACGGTCTCGGACCTATCCGCGCGGACGACTACTTCCCTATAGAGCGCGAGGCTCCCGGAGTTATCGAGCGCAAGCCCGTAAGCGTGCCGCTCCAGACGGGTATACTCGCCATAGATTCGATGTTCCCGATAGGCAGAGGTCAGCGTGAGCTCATCATCGGCGACCGCCAGACGGGCAAGACCTCTATCGCCATAGATACTATCATCAACCAGAAGGGCAAGGACGTTATCTGCGTTTACGTCGCCATAGGACAGAAGTCCTCGACCGTCGCGCAGGTAGTGAATATGCTCAAGAAGTTCGGAGCTATGCCGTATACCGTCGTGGTATGCTCGTCGGCGAGCGACCAGGCTCCGTTCCAGTATATCGCCCCGTATTCGGGCACGGCTATAGCCGAGTATTTCATGTCGCAGGGCAAGGACGTCCTCATCGTGTACGACGACCTCTCCAAGCACGCCGTTGCATACCGTGCGATGTCGCTTCTGCTCCACCGTCCGCCCGGACGTGAAGCCTACCCCGGCGACGTATTCTACCTGCATTCGAGACTGCTCGAGCGTTCGAGCCGCCTCGACGACGAGCACGGCGGCGGCTCGCTGACCGCGCTCCCTATCATAGAGACGCTCGCGGGCGATATTTCGGCTTATATCCCGACCAACGTCATATCCATAACCGACGGACAGATATTCCTCGAGAGCGAGCTGTTCAACTCGGGACAGCGCCCCGCCGTCAACTACGGACTCTCCGTATCGCGTGTCGGCGGCGCGGCTCAGACAAAGGCTATGAAGAAGGCGGCGGGAAATCTCCGTATCGACCTTGCGCAGTTCAAGGAAATGGAGATATTCACGCAGTTCTCGTCCGAGCTCGACCAGTCCACGGCGGAGCTACTCGCGCACGGACGTATGCTCACGGAGCTTCTCAAACAGCCCCTCTACAACCCCATGCCCCACTATAAGCAGGTAATACTGCTGTATGCGGCTCAGCACGGGCTCTTCGAGTATACCGCCCTCCCCGACCTGAAGGACTACGTCAACGACCTGATGACGTATATCGAGTCCTACGGTCAGGACATAATCTCCGAGATTGAGGAGAAGAAGGTGCTCGACGACGAGCTCGGCGAGCGTATCGAGCGCATCGTTACGGCGTTCGAGGAGTAAGGGGTGAGCCTATGCCCAATATCAGAGAGATTCGCGAGAGGATAGCGAGCATACAGCAGATTCTCAAAATTACGAATGCGATGTATCTCATATCCTCGTCAAAGCTGAAAAAGGCAAGAACGGCGCTCGATTCCACCGAGCCCTACTTCTATAAATTGCAGGAGACTATCGAGAGCGTGCTCGAGCACACTCCCCACACGCGCCAGCTCTTCTTCGACAGGCGCTCGGATATCCCCGACGAGAAGCGCAAAAAAGGCTATATCGTCATAACTGCCGACAAGGGTCTCTGCGGAAGCTATAACCACAATATCCTAAAATACGCGGAGCAGACCCTCGCGGAGGCTCCCGACATAGACAACTGCTACCTCTTCGTCATCGGTCAGGTGGGACGTATGTACTTCCAGCGCCGCAGGAATGCGGGCGGAAATGCCGCGGTAGACGGCGAGTTCCTCTATACCACGCAGAATCCCACGCTCTACCGTGCGCGTGAGATAGCCGAGCGCATCATCGAAAAGTTCGAGAAGCGCGAGCTCGATGAGGTATACGTGCTCTACACCGATATGGTCAACTCCAACCTGCAGGAGACCCGCACCGTGCGGCTTCTCCCGTTCGAGAGGCGGCATTTCGGCAAGGCTCCCGACGGCACGATGAAGAAGCTCCCGAAGGCGGCATTCCTGCCGTCGCCTGAAAAGGTAATGGAGTACCTGATACCGAACTACGCAAAGGGCATCATATACGGCGCTATGGTCGAGGCGTTCTGCTGCGAGCAGCAGTCGCGCATGACCGCTATGGACGCCGCTACCACCAGCGCAAGGGAAATGATACACGACCTGTCGCTGATGTACAACCGCGCAAGACAGGCTGCCATAACTCAGGAAATTACTGAGGTCTGCGGCGGCGCGGCGAGCCTGAACAAATAATCATATACGGCACATAATAATTTGCGGACTGCCAAAGGCAGCCCCTACATAACGACCACGCAGGGAACGCCGCCCTCGGTGTTCCGCAAATTCCTGATAAACCGAAATTCAAGCCCATGTAGGGGCGCATTACAGCAAAGCTGCATATAGCATCGCAATCCAAATCAAAGATTTGGTGCGCTGCTTATCCGTGCGCCCGACAATAACGGCAAAACCAAGATACTGACGGGCGAGCGGAACTCGCCCCTACACAGATTTCTCAAAGGAGGAACACATATGAGTAAAATCGGCGAATTCCTGAAAGAGGCAGGAGTATTCTTCCTCGCGACGAATGACGGCGACCAGCCGAAGCTCCGTCCGCTCGGGGCATTCCTCGACAAGGACGGCAAGGTCATCTTCGGCGTCGGCGATTTCAAGGACGTGTACAAACAGCTCCTCGCGAACCCGAAATGCGAGATAGCCGCCTGCAAGAAGGACGGTCACTGGCTGAGATACACGGGCAAAGCCGTGTTCGAGACCGACGGCTCCTACGCCGAGGAAATGATAAAGGCGGCTCACCTCGAGATGATATACAACGAGACTACGGGCAACAAGCTCATGGCGTTCCATCTCGAGGACGCAAAGGCGGTCGACATCGCCATTATGGGAGAGGGCGTAAGCCTCCTCTGAAACAGCGCAGTATAACTGCTTGGAGGAATACCGCAATATGGAAAAAGGTAAGATAACTCAGGTCATCGGACCTGTTATAGACGTTGAGTTCCCCGCGGGAAAGCTCCCCATGATCAGGGACGCTCTCACCGTTGAGGTCGACGGCAGACGCCGCGTTATGGAGGTCGCTCAGCATATGGGCAACCACATCGTGCGCTGTATCATGCTCGCCACAAGTGAGGGACTCAGCAAGAATATGGAGGTCACTGCTACGGGCGCGTGCATACAGGTGCCCGTCGGCGAGCAGACCCTCGGACGTATGTTCAACGTCCTCGGCGAGCCTATCGACAAGAAGGGCGACGTCGTGACCGAGGAGAAATGGGGCATACACCGCAAGGCTCCGTCGTTTCAGGAGCAGAGCCCCGTTGTCGAGATACTCGAGACGGGCATCAAGGTCATCGACCTCATCGCGCCCTACGCTAAGGGCGGTAAAATAGGACTTTTCGGCGGCGCAGGCGTCGGCAAGACCGTCCTCATACAGGAGCTTATCCGCAATATCGCCACCGAGCACGGCGGCTATTCGATATTCACGGGCGTCGGCGAGCGCTCGCGTGAGGGCAACGACCTCTGGAACGAGATGCAGGAATCAGGCGTTATCAACAAGACTACGCTCGTTTTCGGTCAGATGAACGAGCCCCCGGGCTCGCGTATGAGAGTCGCTCAGACGGGTCTGACTATGGCGGAGTACTTCCGCGACCGAGAGCACAAGGACGTCCTCCTCTTCATCGACAACATCTTCCGCTACGTACAGGCAGGCTCGGAGGTATCGGCTCTGCTCGGACGTATGCCGTCAGCTGTCGGCTATCAGCCCACGCTTGCCACTGAGGTCGGCGAGCTTCAGGAGCGCATCACCTCCACGAAGAACGGCTCTATCACGTCGGTACAGGCTGTCTACGTCCCCGCGGACGACCTCACAGACCCCGCTCCCGCGATAACCTTCGCCCACCTCGACGCGACTACCGTTCTCTCGCGTAAGATAGTCGAGCAGGGCATTTATCCCGCAGTAGACCCGCTCGAGTCGAACTCGCGTATCCTCGAGCCCGAGGTCGTGGGAGAAGACCACTACTACGTCGCAAGACGCACGCAGGAGCTTCTCCAGAAGTATAAGGAATTGCAGGATATCATCGCTATCCTCGGCATGGAGGAGCTCAGCGAGGAGGACAAGCAGACCGTTTACCGCGCAAGAAAGATACAGAAGTTCCTGTCACAGCCGTTCAACGTTGCCGAGAACTTCACGGGACTGAAGGGCAAATACGTCCCGCTCAAGGACACGATAGAGGGCTTCCGCGCCATAATCGAGGGCGAAATGGACAAATACCCCGAGGCGGCGTTCCTCATGGCGGGAACTATCGACGACGTGCTTGCGAAAGCCAAGCAGATAGGAGACGGAGAGTGAGCCTATGGCAAAGACCTTCTACCTTGAGATAATCGCCACGGACAGAGTTTTCTTCAAGGGCGATGTCGAGCACCTTGTCATAACCGCGATAGACGGACTTCTCGGCATACTCCCGGGACATGAGCCGCTTGTCACGTCGCTCCCGACGGGCGAGCTGAAATACATGGTGGACGGAGAGTGGCGATATGCCGCGATATCCGAGGGCTTCATACAGATAATGCCTGATAAGGCGGTAATTCTCGCGGATTCGTGCGAGCTCCCCGAGGAGATAGACATCAAGCGCGCCGAGGAGGCAAGGCTCCGTGCCGAGGAGCAGCTCCGCCAGAAGCAGAGCATTCAGGAGTATTATGAGACGCAGGCGGCGCTAAACCGCGCCATGAACCGTCTGAAAATATCGCAGAAGCATTTTAAGTAAGAGCTCAGTTTTTAGGGGCGGATAATATCCGCCCCTACTTAATTATGCATAATGCAACACTAAGCATGGCATAAGTTGTGCATATTTCAGAAATATGGGTATTGTTTTTCCAATATACTTGACTTTTAGCTTGAAATATAGTACAATAATTGTAATTGTCGCGGAGACTCACACCGAGGTCATCGTTTGCCCCGAATCAGCGTTTCCGTGTAAATTTCAGGACGTTCAAAGCTCCGTACAAAGGGCTCGGACGCTCATAAGTAATAGGAGGCACATGACCGTGAAAAAGACCGGCAGATCCACTTTCTTCATCGTCGTTGCTTTGATCGCGCTCTTTGCCGCTTCGGCTATCACAGGATTTGATTACATCTACGGTGATAACACGACAACGGTGATAAAGGGCGTTGACGATATCCGTCTCGGTATCGACATCAAGGGCGGCGTTGACGTTACCTTCGCTCCTGCGGGCGATTACGACGCTACCGACGAGCAGCTCGACGCTGCTACCGAGGTAATCAAGACTCGTCTCGCTTCGCTCGGTATCAACGATAACGAGCTCTACAGCGACGGCAAAAGCGACAGAATCATCGTTCGTTTCCCCTGGCAGGCAGGCGAGAGCAATTTCGACCCCGAGGCAGCCGTTAAGGAGCTCGGCGAAATGGCAGAGCTCACCTTCCGCAAGGGCACAGATACTACTACCGATGAGGACGGCAACGCTGTTCCTTCGGGCGAACTCGTAATAAGCGGTTCCGATATCGAATCGGCAGGCTACACCCAGCAGCCCGATTCCTACGGCAACTACGAGTGGGTAGTTACCCTCAAGCTCAACAGCGACGGAACAAGCAAGTTCGCTGCCGCAACATCTGAGCTCGCAGGCTCGTCCACACCTATCTCGATATGGATGGACAGCACAATGATATCCGCTCCCACTGTCAACAACGCTATCTCAAACGGCAACGCTGTCATCACAGGCAATTTCACAAGCGAGAGCGCTAAGAAGCTCGCCGACCAGATAAATTCGGGCGCGCTTCCCTTCAAGATAGAGACCAAGAGCTTCAAGACCATTTCGCCTACTATGGGTGAGGGCTCGCTCGACGCTATCCTTCTTGCAGCAGCTATCGCATTCGCACTCATCGCTGTATATATGATAGTCCTCTACCGCATCCCCGGTCTCGTAGCTGTAATAGCTCTCGTCGGACAGGTCGCAGGCTCTATCGCAGCCGTAACAGGCTGGTTTGGCTTCCAGCCCGGCTCTACGCTGACTATCCCCGGTATCGCAGGTATCATCCTCGCCGTTGGTATGGGCGTTGACGCCAACATCATCACAGGCGAGCGCATCAAGGAGGAGCTCCGCTCGGGCAAGTCGCTTGACGCCGCTATCCGCGTAGCCTATAAGAGAGCGTTCACCGCTATCCTCGACGGTAACATCACAAACGTTATCATCGCTATCATACTCATGGGTGCGTTCGGCGTTCCCTCGAGCTTCTTCTCGAAGATACTCAACAGAACGATATTCTTCATGTTCGGCGCTACTGCCGAGGGCGTTGTCTACTCATTCGGCTTCACCCTCCTCGCAGGCGTTATCTGCAACTTCATCTTCGGCGTATTCTTCTCCAGACTTATGGTAACATCACTTTCCAAATGGTCGGACAAAAAACCACTTTACGGAGGTGATGTAAAATGAGTAAAAAGAAAAAGTCAGATTCTCAGGCAGCAGCTTATAACGGAAAGGTTTACGACTTCTGTTCAAAGAAGAGAATGATACTCATTATCGCAATATGTGTTATTGTAGCACTCCTTGCGGGCGCTCTCATCAGAGGCGTAAAGTTCGCTATCGAATTCAAGGGCGGCACTATGCTGACCTACTCCTACACGGGTGACCTCGACATCGACGCAGTTGACGCAGAAGTCGAAAAGCTCGTTGATTCAAACGTAAACGTAAGACGCGGCGAGAGCCTCGACTCCGACGGCTATCAGATAACTATCTCGTTCACATCGAAAGAGGGTCTCAACGCTGACGGACAGCACGAGCTGACCGAGAACCTCCGCGCGGCATTCCCCGACAACGAGCTCGAGCTCTTCGACTCGAACGACGTCAGCCCTTCATCGGGACGTGAGTTCCTCCTGAAGTGCCTGCTCGCTATGGTATTCGCAGCAGTGCTCATCATCATCTACATCGCTATCAGATTCAGCAGGATAGGCGGCTGGTCGGCAGGTATATGCTCGATATTCGCGCTCTGCCACGATATCCTTGTAGCTCTCGCGGTATCTATCATCTGCGGCTTTGAGTTCAACTCCAATATCGTTGCGGTAATCCTGACGATACTCGGTTACTCTATCAACAACACAATCGTTATCTACGACAGAATACGTGAGAACAGAACGCTCATGCCCAAGGCTTCGCTCAACGAACTTATCAATACGGGCTGCTCGCAGTCTCTCACACGTTCTATCAGAACCTCTGTCACGACTATCGGCACAATGCTCGTCGTTACGATAGTAGTTCTCGTAAGCGGCTACACATCGCTCCTCAGCTTCTCTGTACCGCTTATGGCAGGTCTTATCTCGGGTACTTACTCATCGCTCTTCGTTGCACCTGTTACATGGTCATGGTGGAAGAAGGACGAGAGCAAGAAGAAGGAAAAGAAGGACTAAACAGCTAAGGGACGCTCAAGGGCGTCCCTTTTTTTGCGTCAGAACAAGCCCTGTACGTCCGCGAGGGTCAGCGTCGGCTGTAACGCGAGATTTATCCCGAAGGCTATCAGCTGAGACGCGCGCTCCGTCAGGCGGTCGATATCACGCGGCGTGACCAGCATATTCGGCAGCTCCGCGTCTATGTCCGCGTCCGTGTAGCTGCGCACTATCGTGTGCATATCGACCACTGTCGGCACTCCCACCGCTATCACGGGCACGCCCAGCTGTGCCTGCGAGAGCTCCCGCCGCGCGTTGGAGACGCCGCTTCCAGGGGATATGCCGCTGTCGGTTATCTGTATCGTCGTCCCGAGGCGGCTGATGTCCGAGCACGCGAGCGCATCCGCCGCAATGACCGCGGACGGCTTTATCTCGGCGCATACCGCGCGTATAAGCTCTGCAGTCTCTATCCCCGTCTGCCCGAGGACTCCTCCCGCTACCGAGCTCACGCGCCGCAGCGACGTCAGAAAGCCCGCCTCCTCGTCCGTGAGCTCGTCGCGGAGGTGACGGGTCGCGAGCACCCGCTCAGCTATCCGCGGACCTATCGCATCGGGCGTGATATCGCGGTTTCCCAGTCCCACAACGAGCACCTCCCCGTCGGGTATCAGGCGGCGGAGCTCCTCCGCGAGCTCGGTCGCCATGTCCTCATATTCGTCGGAGAATCGGCTCAGGTCGCCGCTCTCGAGGGTGATATAGGTGCCGCGTCCCTTGCCGAGGGTATCGCGGCAGCTCTCGTCGGGTATGACTATCTCCGTGATGCCGAAGGCTCGTCCGCGGGTCGTGACAGTCACTCCCGCGGGGATATCGTCCGTCTGTATCTGCTCGACGGCAAGGTCCGTTCTGAAATCCATGCTTTTCCTCCTAAAAAGTTGTGCATATTGCTCTGAAACTCGTCGGAATTGTCCACTTATTGCTCCAATTTGCCTATTGCATTTTCCTGACAGAAATGGTATAATATTTACTGTCTCAGTAGGGGAGCTGTGCGTTGCAGTCCCCGCGCATACGTTTTCGTATGTTTATTATATGAAATAGACTGCGGATTATCCGCGGACACACTCAGGAGGTGTAACAAAATGCCGAACATTAAATCTGCAAAGAAGAGAGTTAAGGTCAATGCGACCAAGGCTGCTGCAAACAAGGCAAGAAAGTCCAATCTCAAGACTGTTATCAAGAAGGCTGACATCGCTTGCTCTACAGGTGCTGCTGACAAGGCAGAGGCTATCAAGGTAGCTATCAAGAAGGTTGATCAGGCTTGCGCTCACGGTCTTATGCACAAGAATAAGGCTGCAAGAAAGAAGTCTCAGCTCGCTAAGAAGCTCAACGCTGCTGACTAAGTCTTAAATAATAAATAAAAACACCCCTGTGTATCTCACAACACAGGGGATTTTTTTGCGTGCATAGACGTGCAGACGCGCCGAATGTGCGGGCATCAAGCCGCAAAAAAGCCGTAAAGAGCTCTCTTTACGGCTTTGCTTATTATTCAGCTTCGCTTTCGCTGTCCTCGGAGGCAGGTTCTGCCGACTCGGCTGTATCGGCGGTCTCCTGTCCGAGCTCCGTCTTCTCGTCCTTGCGGACGGTTACTATGAAGCCATCGGAGTTATTTCCCGATATATCGTACCTGCATCCGCTCGGCACAGGCACATTTGTCGTCTCCGAGCCGTCGTCGGAGGGCACATAGAATATCTCATAGTGCTTGCCGTCGTCGTCGTTGACCTCGAGGTGCTCGCCCTCGTACTTGTACTTGTCGCGCAGGAGGTCGATGTACTCCTCGAGACAGAGGTTATTCTTCGTCATATAAGTCGCATGAGCTACGCCCACATAGCGGAAATGCCATGGCTCCGAGCGTATCTGCGTTATTTTTTCCTTACTCTCGGTATAGCGCACCACAAAGCCGTACTTGTAGCAGTTCTCGTTTATCCACGCGAAATCGCCTGTTCCCTGATAGTCGAGGTCGGTCGTCTCGGTGAAGTCGAACGCATAGCCCGTCTCGTGCTCGCTGTGACCTGCAAGAGCGGCACGCGGGTAGCCGTCTTCGTCGGTCTCGCCGTTGTATCTGTCGTATATCTCCTGCTGATACTTCTTGGAGCGGTATGAACCGTATATCTGAAGCGTATCATTATTGTAGAGCTTGTAGAAGTCCTCTATCATATTTACCATGGGCTCATACACGGGGCGGAGGATAGTATACGTATTCTCGGCGACCGTGAAGGAGGTTATCCCGTTCTCGGTGTTCGAGTCGGCGATATTGACGAGGTCCTCGTCGCCGAGGCTGAAGTACTCGTTCTCGTTGTTGACGAGGATGAGTTCTCCGTAGAACTTCTGCTTGGTCGGCACCTCAGTGTGCGAGAAAACAATCTTGTCGGGGTCGGCGGAGACCTCCGCGGGCTCGGTGGTATCGATGTCCTGCGGTTCCTTGACATAGCTCGAGGACGGAACGGTCTTCATATTGTCATACGCATTGTATACGTTATAGCCTAAAGCTCCGAGAACGACCGCGCAGATAACGAGCTGGGTCAGGTTCTTGGCTCTGTTTATACTTTTTTCTTTGTTTATATCCTTTGGCATCAACGTCATCTCCATTCTGCCGAAAATACGGCTGTCGGCTTCTTTTTGCGGATATCCGCACTACACGAGTCATATTATATCACACATTCCGCGAAAAATATAGTGTTTTGGACGCAACTTTGTATCAGTGACAAATAACATCGCCTGTTTTCTCTGACAAACAGTGCAATCTGCACATTGCGCGGAGTTGAAAAGCGGCTTCGTTTTACTATTTTGTATAGATTCGACAAAATATACTATTTGTGATTGTCATCTACGGAAAGTTGTACAAACGAGAGGTGTGTAATATGCTGTAATTCACAATCTTTTGCAAAATACTTGAAAATATGACACTATGATGATATAATAAACTTGTATAGAATGCGCTTATGTGAAGTTCATCTGAACCGCTTTGCGGTCGGGTGGACGCATCTCCGCCTCCATACCATTTATACGAAGTAAGGAGTGATTTCAATGATCTGTCCGTCATGCGGAACAAATAATAAAAAGGGCTTCAAGTTCTGCGTAAAATGCGGAAGTAATCTTGAAAACCCTCAGGAAGTCAACTATGAACAGGTGGATATGGGCGGCTATCACACTGAAGAGGAGTTCAATTCCGCAAGCCGCGGATTCACGGTCGGAAACGGCACGTTCACGATAAACGACCGTTCGTCTGCTTCATCTTCATCTGACATTTACACCGCCGACGAGCTCAACGACACAGACGAGGAGTTCGATTTCAGTATGTACGACGAGCCGTTTATCCCGAGGCTCGATTCCGAAAGGCTCAATCTGCCGCAGGCGGGCAGCGAGCCGCTGCAGACACAGCCGCAGGGCTTCCCGCAGCAGCCTCCCATGATGGGCGGCGTGCCGCAGCAGGGAGCTCCCGCGATGGGCGGCATACCTCAGCCGCAGGGCACTCCTATGGGAGTGAACCCATATATGAACCAGCAGCCGCAGCAGATGATGTACGGTCAGCCGCAGATAATCGGCTACGACCCCAACGGTATGCCGATATACAGCCAGCCGCAGCCCATGATGTACGCTCAGCCGCAGATAATCGGCTACGACCAGAACGGTATGCCCGTTTATGCTCAGGCTCCGCCTATCATCTACGGTCAGCCGCAGATAATCGGCTATGACCCCAACGGTATGCCGATATACAGCCAGCCGCAGCCCGTTATGTACGGTCAGCCGCAGATAATCGGCTACGACCCCAACGGTATGCCGATATACGCTCAGGCTCCGCCTATGCCCGCTCCCGAGCAGCAGGCAGGTGGCGGTATGCAGGGTATCCCCGCTATGCCTTCTCCGCAGCCGCAGCAGGCGATGCAGGGTATGCCGACGATGCAGGGTATGCCTGCAATGCCGCAGCAGGGCGCGAACAGTATGTACGGTATGCCCTCACTGCCCAAGGCTCCCGCTAAGTCCGAGCAGGAGGAGCTCGTCGACGTTTCCGAGGACTTCTGGAAGTTCTTCGACGGCGGCGCCGCCACCAAGCACAAGGAAAGCGACCCCGAGGACTTCTTCGGCAAGTCGCGCGGCATGGGCGACCTCGGCGGACACAGCCGCAATGACAAGAAGAAAGCAAGCTATATGAGCGATACCCCTATCGTGGACGGCGGCAAGCTCGCCCATAACGATGCGGATAAGTTCAACAGATTCTATATGAGGCAGACCGATACCGTAAATGCGGACGACCTTGCCGAGAATACACACGTCAAGGCTCAGGACAAAATGGGCGTGACTCAGCAGGTCGACGCCGACAAGCTCTCGGAGAACCTGACGGGCAAATCCCGCATAACCATGTATACTGCGGGCGAAGCCAACGCCGATTCGCTCGAGGCTTACGTGCCCGAGCACAAGGAAGCGCTCATGGACGAGGATCTGCGCGCGGTAGAGGCTCTTCCGAAGAAGAAGAACCCCTACGAGAGCGAGCTCGACAAGATAGAGCTTCCCGAGTATATGCAGGCTAAGAAGACTGTGCGTGAGGAGACGATAGAGATACCGTCGATCCCGCAGGTCGGAATAGATTAATCATTATTTATAAAGGAGATTTTAAAGGTGAAGAAGTTTATCCAGGAATTCAAAGAATTCGCACTCAAGGGCAATGTCATGGACATGGCAGTCGGCGTCATCATCGGTGCCGCATTCGGTAACATCGTTTCCGCTCTCACGGACGATTTCATCAACCCCCTCATCGCTTCTATCGGAGGCGCAGAGATAGCGGGCAAGATAAAGCTCCCGTGGGTGAACTACGACGGGCTCGATACCGAGGCCATCACATCGCTCTGCCTCAACTACGGTCATTTCATCACAACAGTCATCAACTTCCTTATCATGGCATTCTGCATATTCCTCATGGTAAAGGCTGTTAACAAGCTCATGAGCATAGGCAAGAAGAAGGAGGCTGAAAAGCCTGCCGAGCCGCCGAAGGAAGAGGTGCTTCTCACTGAGATAAGAGACCTCCTCAAGGAGCAGAACGCTAAGAACGCTAAGTAAATACATACGACAAGGGCGCGGTGATGTCACCGCGCCTTTTGATTTGCAGGGGCGCATTACAGCAAAGCTGCATATAG